>Ga0115564_10000718_pt1 | contig 32702 bp, 36 predicted proteins | sample COGITO_mtgs_1105_7_FD_88680 | JGI IMG/M metagenome (GOLD analysis project Ga0115564, IMG submission 88680) | Pelagic marine microbial communities from North Sea - COGITO_mtgs_110523 | ecosystem: Environmental > Aquatic > Marine > Epipelagic | place: Germany:Helgoland, sampling site Kabeltonne...
CAGGCTCTGGACGAGCAGGCCCAAGATAACCAGCCGATAGATGAAAAATTTATTGATGAACAGCCGTTAGATAATGACTCGGAAGACCCAGATGCTTGATTTTGCCACTCAGGTTGATGACTTTATTCCGCAGCTGCGGGCACCAGAGGTGTCCACCAGCGGCAAACTTGTGCGAGTGGTTGGGTTAACCCTAGAAGCCAAAGGCATTATTGCGCCTCTGGGCGCGCACTGTCAGGTAGAAAATATTGACCTAGGTACCTATATCGATGCCGAAGTAGTGGGATTCCACGACGATTTACTCTATTTAATGCCCTACACCGAGCCCGGCGGCATAGGCCCAGGCGCACGCGTATGGGTGCGCTCCAACCATTCGAAAGCGTCGTTAGGCCGCGACTTACTCGGTCGTGTTATCGATGGCCTAGGTCAGCCCATAGACGGCAAAGGGCCTATTGATTACACCGACCAGCTAGGTCTTGAAGGCCTCAGCATCAACCCCATGGAACGCGGGCCAATTAATAAAATACTGGATACCGGCATTAAAGCGATTAACACCTGCCTGACCATAGGTCAGGGCCAGCGGGTGGGCCTGATTGCCGGGTCTGGTGTAGGTAAAAGTGTGTTGCTGGGTATGTTGACCCGCAATACAGAGGCGGACGTTGTTGTTATTGGCCTTATTGGCGAGCGCGGTCGTGAAGTACAGGAATTTATCCATCAGATACTGGGTGATAAGGGCATGGCAAAAGCCGTGGTTATTGCTGCCCCAGCCAATGTGTCGCCGGTGCTTAGGCTAAAGGCCACCAATCTAACCCATCTGATTGCTGAGTATTTTAGAGACCGTGGGCAAAATGTATTGATGCTGTGTGACAGTCTGACGCGCGTGGCTCACGCCCAGCGCGAAATAGGCCTGGCTATTGGCGAGCCGCCGACAGCCAAAGGCTATCCGCCCTCAGTATTTGCATTATTACCGCGACTTATAGAGCGAGCAGGGGTCGGGCGCAAGGGCTTTGGCTCTATAACAGCAATGTATACCGTATTGGCTGAGGGTGATGATCGCTCTGATCCCATCGTTGATATCGCACGTGCCTCATTGGACGGGCAAGTCATGTTATCGCGACAACTGGCCGATGCGGCTCATTATCCGGCGATAGATTTAGCGGGCTCTATTTCCCGAGTTATGAATAATCTTGTGCCCGCTAAGCTACTAAAGTCAGCAAATCGATTTCGTCGTATGTGGACGCTCTATCAGCAAAATGAGGATCTGATTCAGGTAGGCGCCTACGAGGCGGGTACTAACCTTGATCTCGATGAGGCCATTCGACTGCGCCCAGCGATGGAAGCACTGTTGCAGCAGGGTAGTGATGCCTCGGTCAATATGGAACACAGTCAAAAAATGATGGTGCAACTTACCGGTCAGCTGGATCAAGCACAGTAACCTAGAGGATCTAACCCATGAACGGAACCCCGGTTTGGGAGGTGTTAGCCTCCAAGGCTCAACGCGAAGTTCGTCAGGCCCAACAGCAACTGGCAGAAGCACAGCTACGTAAAGACCAGGCTATTGAGCGCGAGCAAAAGCTTGATCAGCTGCTGATAGAGTACGCCGAGCGACTGAACAGTATTCAGCGTCGCGCTCACAGTACGAATGAGGCGGGCAATTACCGAAATTTTATCATTCAGCTACAGAGTATTAAGAGTCGTTCAAGCGCGGAATTTGAGACTTTAGATACCGCCTGCAAAAATGCACGCCAAGATGTGATGCTGGCTGATCAGGAGCGACTAAAAATTGAGCGGCTGGTCGAGCGTGCCAAAGAGCAGCGCCAGAAGGAGCGTGATCAGCGCGAGAGTCGCGACGCCGAGACAGAAAGTATGATTCAGTTTAATTTGCGTGCTCGGCTGCAGCGATAAATCCCAAATCCTCCACCGCTAGATAACCAAAGATAGGGCGATAACCCCAGTTTGGCATGTCTCTTGCTGTATAGCTAATAACAGAACTAATTTATTAGCTAATTAACGGGACAAAAACAGCCAATGGGCGACCTAAACAGCATAATACTGACCAAAGCCAAATCTCCGGCAGCCACTGTAAACGCAGACTCTGCATCGGATCCAGGTGCGCCAGCGCCAGCTGCCGACGGCATAATGACAAATGCCAAGACAGACTTTGCAGCGATTTTGAAAAGCAGTCTTGCCAATAATGCGGCAGAAAAAAGCGGCAATGCTTTGCCGCACGTGCCGCCAGAAACAAGCGAAAGCGACCCGGCGTCTGAACCAGACAGCTCGGTCGATATGGATCTCAGTAAGCATCTACTCGAAAGTCGCTCATTACAGAGTGGACTTCAGGTGATTGTTGGTGGCAAAGCCCCATCTGATGCAGGCGTTGATGCTTTTGCCAAGTCTCAGGGTATAGATCCACGTGCATTGGCTCTGCTAACGGAGCGTAACCGCCAACTGCCTATCCAGAGTACAGTGGTTGCTGATGGTGGGGAGGAAGCAGAACCTGACCTTATCGTAGCCCCAAAAGTGGCAGACGCAGGCTCTGCTTTCATGATAGCGCCCAAGGTAACCATCACCGAACCTAAACCTATAGTAACGTCTAAGGTAACGGATGCAGATTCGACACCTATAGAAATGCCTAAGGTAACGGATGCAGACCCTGAGCCGATCGCAGCCTGGTTATCAGACAGTGCCATAGCCCAGTTAATCAGTGGTGCTCCGGCGGCTCCGTTACCAGGACGTCAGACCATTGAAGCCTACCTTCAGAAGCCGACCCGATTCTCCACTCCGAGCCAGCAGCCAAGCAGCGATCAAAAGCCGGGCTCAGCTCTGCCAGAAACCTTTAACCTAGAGCAACTGGCTGCCGCCATTAAGTCGAAGCCGATTAATACGCAACAGCAGGATCTGCCAGTAAACCAGATAGACGAAAAACTGACATTTAAAGCACCAGCCTCCAAAACCCTTACCGAAAACTTCAGCCCCTTAAATAACACGCAACAGCAGCAGCCAGCGATTAAGTTAGAAGCGATAAACCTGGTTCCAAAAGCAGCTGTTGAAACAGTCAAAACCAAGTCTGCTGAGAATAAAATAGCGGCACTACCCACAGTCGCTACGGCGCCGGTTCCTACTGTAGTAGCCTCAGGGCCAACCCCAGTAATTATCAATGAGTCAGGATTTATCTCTGCAGCACCTACTTTTGATACTAGATCCGAGCAAGCAACTACAGATACACTACCAGAGCAGCTTGAACAGCAATCTTTGCGCAAGCAAGAAGAGCAGGCTGATATGTCTCGTCGTCTGGCCGAGGCCCTGGGTCAGCGTCTGAGTGCGCAGATTAGTCGCGGTGCCTGGAGGGTTGAAATGGATTTGCATCCTAAATCACTAGGTCGTATTGAGATACAATTAGAAATGAGAAATGGCGAGCTGGAGGCAAACTTTAATGCCGCTAATGCCGCCACTCGAGAGCTTTTACAGGACAGTATGCCCCGATTAAGGGACGCACTTGAAGAACATGGCATGGAATCTGCTTATATAGGATTAGGGCTTGGAAATCAGACTCAATCTGACGGAAATCCGACAGCGCAAAATAGCGCTAGTGAGAGCGCGGATCTGCCAGAGGGCGAAGAGGCTGGGACCGGAGAACATACTGAAAGACTAGATGACAATGGTTTAGATGTGATGGTTTAACCACACAATCAGACTTAAAAAGAGAAAAGAAACAGAGGATTAAGCAATGAGTGAAGAGCTTTTAGAAGGCGAAGAGCAGGCAAAGAGTCCAATATTAAAGATTATTTTAATTGTTGTTGGTGTCTTGTTGCTGGTGACTATCAGTGTGGGTGGAACCCTGTTTGCTACCGGCTTCTTTGATTCCGCAGACAAGAAAGATGCAGAGGCAGCGATAGCGGCATTAGAAGCTGCCGCAGCCGAAGAGGCAGCAGCAGATGCAGCGGCAGCTGCAGGACCTGACAAAGTACAGCTCGATAGTCCTGAGCTGACTAAATTTCAGCAGTCTTACTATCAGCTAGAAAAAGAGTTAGTGGTTAATATCGCCAACTCAAGAAAAGTAATGCAAGCCTCTATTGCTATTATGACCCATTACGATGAGCGTGTTGTTGATAATGTTGAAAAGCATACCTTTCCACTTCGTAACGCCATGTTAATTGTTATGTCGCAGCAAACGGACAGCAGTATTACGCATCCAGATTTTCGTAATAATCTTGCTGAAGAGTTAAAGATTGTCATGAACGCAAAACTTGAAGAACTAGAAGACTTCGGCGGTATTGAAGCCGTTTATCTCACAGAATTTGTGGTTCAGTAGACGGCCCTGTTAAGGCAACTGTTAATTAATTGAGTAGACCCATGGTTGAAACAACAAATCTATTATCTCCCGAAGAACTGGATGCACTAGCCGCCGGTCTCCAAGATGGTTCTATTGAAGCTGACACCGGCCTAAATATTGAAGCACGAGTTTTAAAACATGATCTGACCAACGAAGATTCTTCGTTGGGGGTGAATGTTGGCGCGGTAGATATGATCAATGAGCGCTTTGTGCGTCAGTTTAGACTCGGTCTTTTAGAGGTATTAAGAACCACGCCAAAAGTGAATATGGCGAATGTGGAAATCATGAGATTTGGTGATTACCTCAAGGATCTAACACCACCACTAGCAGTTAATACCATTCGTATGAGTCCACTACGTGGATATTCAATGGTGGTAATTGAGCCATCCATTGTATTTTCTTCTCTGGATAATTTTTTTGGTGGCTTTGGCAGCGCTATTGACGCTCTACCTCCAGGACGATTATTTACCCCTACAGAAACCAGCATCATTAAAATTATGATGAATGTTCTTTTTGGTTCTTTACAGGAAGCCTGGGCGCCAATTTTACCGATAAAGTGTGAGCATGTGGGTTCAGAAATCAATCCTCAGTTTGCACAGATAGCTGACGAAAATGACCTGGTTGTGGTGAGTCGCTTTGCCTCAGAGCTGAGCGGCGACGTAAAGGGTAATATAGATTTAGTCTATCCCTACAGCTCACTTAAGCCAATTCGTGAATTATTGCGTAGCCGAGTTCAGACCGGTGACGACAACGATGCGTCCGATAAGGTTTGGAGTACAGAATTGAAGTCTGCAGCGATAGATGCCGAACTTGATATCAAAGTAACCTTAGCCGATATCGAAACTACCTTAAAACAATTTGAGTCACTCCAAGAAGACGATATTATTTATCTTAAAAAGACAGATCATGCGCGAATTTATGTCAATGATATTCCAGTTTTTGATGCCGATATCGGCAGCAGTAACTCTCATATGGCCGCACAGATTGTGAAGTCCCTGGCTCCTGCACAGTAGCCCTAAATATAGCGAGTAAAAAAATGGCAGATACAGAAACTAGCGCAGTAGAAGAAGAGATAACCGAAACAGAGGTTTCTCCAGAAGCTGCGATAAAAAACAAAATTAATTCAGAAGTGCTACAAAATATACCTGTGACTATTTCGGTAGAGGTAGGACGCACTTCATTGAAAATTCGTGACTTGATGCGCCTTACCCAAGGTAGTGTTGTTGAGTTGGATCGACTAGCCGGTGAGCCGCTAGATCTTTTAGTTAACAATACATTAGTTGCGCAGGGCGAAGTGGTATTGGTCAATGAGCGGTATGGCGTACGTCTTACTAGCGTTGTACCTACAGCTGATCGCGTTAAGAATCTCTAGGGCGATTGGTCATGGTCAGTGAATTTGGATTAATGGATTGGTTGTCAATGATGGGTTCATTCCTATTAGTGATAGGCCTTCTAATGGCGACCTTATTTTTTATTAAGAAAATGGGGCCAGGCATTAGCAAAGCAGCAAATAAGCGCATGCAAATAATCGAAATTCAAAATCTCGGTGGCCGACAAAAACTGTTACTAGTGCGCGTTAATTCTGATCAGGTATTAATTGGTATATCGCCGCAGGGTATGACTAGCCTCGGCAGCTGGCCACTTGATAAGCAGCAACAGGAGCAGATTAATGAGCAGGGTATAGAGGAAAGCCAAGAGCATACTGGCTCAAACCCTGTAGAAAATTTCAAGCAGCTGCTTACTAAAACTATCAAAAAACAAAAGGATTAAGCCGTGGCTTTTTCATTTTTAAAAAAGCACACAATAGCTACTCATATTTCCATATTTTTTCTGGGACTTCTTCTCACTAGCCCAACATTTGCACAGGTCGGCTTGCCGATTGTCAATATGGTCGAAGACGGTAGTGGCGGCGAGAAATACAGCTTAACGCTGCAGCTTTTAGCACTGATGACAGTGCTGACTCTGCTGCCATCACTGTTGCTAATGATGACTTCATTTGTGAGAATTATTATTGTTATGTCGTTACTGCGTCAGGCACTGGGTACCGCACAGACGCCCCCAAACCAGGTCTTGGTTGGACTGGCATTGTTTCTAACCTTATTCATTATGGCCCCTGTAATCAGTGCGGTTTACGATGATGCGGTCACTCCCTATTTTGAAGAGACCATTGGCTTTGAAACGGCGCTGGAAAAAGCCGAATTGCCAATTCGTAATTTCATGCTCAATCAAACCCGCGAAACAGATATTGCAATGTTCGCAGAGATTGCGCGTAACGATGATTTTGACAATCCTGCTGATGTGCCTTTTACAACATTGGTGCCGGCATTTATTACATCCGAATTAAAGAGTGCATTTTCCATCGGTTTTCTTATTTATATTCCCTTTGTGGTGATTGACTTGGTAGTTGCCAGCGTGCTGATGTCTATGGGTATGATGATGCTTTCACCCATGATGATTTCGATGCCATTTAAATTAATGTTATTTGTTCTGGTCGATGGCTGGACTTTAATAATGGGGTCGCTAGCGTCAAGCTTTGCGATGCCGTAGGAGACGAAGATGGACGCAGCACAGGTCATTGATTTAGGTCGCGAGTCACTTTGGATTGCGGTTATGGTGGCGGCGCCCCTGTTAGGCGTTGCCCTAGCTGTTGGTTTATTGGTAGGCATTTTACAAGCAGCAACCTCTATTCAGGAGATGACGCTGAGTTTTATTCCTAAACTGGGTGCAATGATACTCGCCCTGGTGGTTTTTGGTGGTTGGCAAATTGCGGTTATGGTCGATTTTTTCCGCAGTATTTTTGAGCGTATACCAGAGTTGTTTATGTAATGGATCTCTTGGTTGCCGACATTGTTCAGCGCTTCTACATGTTGCTGTGGCCGATGATCCGCATCTCGGCGTTTTTATTGTCGGCACCTTTTTTCTCTCTGCGCGCAGTCACCGTTAGAATCCGCGTGTTACTCGCTATTTTGTTAACCTGGATGATCTATCCACTGACCGACTGGCCAAGCGTGGATCCGATTTCTGCGGCAGGCCTGCGCGAGGTCTTTAGCCAGGTATTTATTGGCGTGCTGATGGGTTTAATACTACAGGTGGTTAATTCTTCGCTGGTTGTTGGAGGTCAGGCGATCTCAGCTTCAATGGGCCTGGGTATGGCCAATATGGTTGACCCCAATATGGGCAATGTACCAGTTATTTCTCAATTTCTTATTATTTGTTCGACGCTTATTTTTTTGGGGCTGGGTGGCCATGTACTGGTGATTACCCTATTACTCGAAAGCTTTAACTTAATTCCGATTGGCGAAGTGATCAATATGCAGCCTTTGATCGGACTGGTCATTGAGTGGAGCGCCATGATCTTTTTGGGTGCTGTGTTAATGGCCCTGCCAATTATGGTATCGCTATTATTTATTAATATTGGCTTAGGCGTTATTACTCGAGCGGCACCGGCGCTGAATATTTTCGCTGTCGGTTTTCCAGCAATGATTTTGGCCGGTATTATTCTTTTGTCCATGTCGATGACCAGTATTGGCTTTCGTATTCAGTGGCTCTGGCGTCAAGCCTTTGACACATTGAGCCAGGCGGCGGGGCTAAGCTGATGGCTGAACAGGATACGACTGAAGAACGCACAGAAGAACCCACCGCCAAACGCCTTGAAAAGGCGCAGGAAGACGGGCAGGTAGCGCGGTCGCAGGAGCTGTCGGTCGCGGCAATGATGATTGGTGTGGCCTGTTTTATGTATCTGTTTGGTGGTTATCTAATCACTCAGCTAAGTGAAGTTTTCGTTTCCGGATTCACCTTTGATCACAACGATGTTTACTCCGACAACCTGCTGCCCGTCGCTTTTGGTGGCCATGCATTAGAGAGCATGATGGTAGTTTTACCCATTTTTATCCTCGCCGTACTGATAGCTCTGGGAGCTGCGGGCGTACTCGGCGGCTATATTTTTTCCTTTAAGTCAATTGCGCCAAAAGCCAGTAAAATCAACCCTATGTCCGGTCTTAAGCGTATGTTTGGTACCAAAGCGCTGGTTGACCTGAGTAAAGCACTGGCCAAGTTCAGCCTAGTTGGCGTGACACTGTATCTAGTGGTCAGTGAAAGCTTTAACGCAATTGTCTCATTGGGCTTTATGGATCTTAGGCCGGCTATGACCGAAGCGGGTGACATGATCGCCGCGGGCACGGTGTTGGTGACACTGACTCTGATTGTAGCTGCAGCCATTGATGTGCCATACCAGATCTACGAATATAACAAGAAAATGAAGATGACCAAGCAAGAGGTCAAAGACGAATTTAAAGACACCGAGGGTCGACCTGAAGTTAAGGCACAGATAAGGCGTAAACAGCGTGAAATGGCTATGGGGCAGATGATGGAAGCGGTGGCAGATGCGGATGTCATTATCGTTAACCCCGAGCACTTTGCTGTTGCCCTAAGCTATGATCCATCGAGTAATGGCGCACCAGTGGTGGTGGCCAAAGGTGCTGACTTTATGGCTCAGGGTATTCGTGAGCGAGCCGCCGAGCATGGTGTGCCACTATTCTCATCGCCGACACTGGCCAGAGCACTTTATTTTACGACTGATATAAACCAAAGTGTTCCAGAATCCCTATACTATGCAGTAGCTCAGGTTATAGCCTATGTATTTAGCCTTAATAGTTTAGGTCCAGGATCGTCGGTGGCAGATAAGCCGCGGCCCGAAGTTCCCGCTGGGATGCGCTACAACACAGATGGTACTTTGGCTGACTAAGCCTATGATGCCTAAGGATGAGACGGAATGGTAGATAATAAAAAAGAACCGACATTTGAATTTCAAAACTGGTTTGATGGTGGCAATATTTTTTATCGCAAGGTCGACAAACAGCGTTTTCAATATGCTCTCGATGCGGTTGTTGATGATGAGTTAGGCCTCGCGGTTATAGGCACCAATGAAACGGTTCTCGACCATTACTGTCGCATGTTGGTCGCCCGCCTTCGCGATCTCAATATTTTTCAGGTAGAAGTGTTTTTACCGACCAACACCGATAGCTTATTGAAGCGCTTCAATGAAATGCTTGCCAGCATGAGTATGGAGCGTGCGCGCCAGCCCGCCGACCCAGCCTCACCGGTAAAATTGCTGGTGGTTAATGATGCCAAGGCTGTAGATCAAGAGCAGTGGTCATTGCTCGTGCGTCTGTTGGCGGACTTCCCTGGCGTCAATGTACGCCTTGTTCTATTTCTCGATAAAACCGGTTGGCCCGGCTACGAAAAGATACTCGGACTTTTTGGCCGTCGCCTCTATCGTTGGGCTGTGGAAACCCCAACCCTCGATGAGGCCGCTCAGCTAATGCTTGCCGCAAAAGAACATGGGTTTGAGCGTGAAACTGAAACCTTATTGCTCCACGCCGGATTGGGTGCAGCGGTGCAAGGCGGTTATGCAGAGGAAAGTCCTGATGAATACAATCCTTTGCCCATGCCGACTGTCGATGAAAATGATTATATTGGTGAGGATTACAGCGACAGCAATCCATTTGCGGATATGGGCGTAGATTTTCTTGATGAGGAAGATCCAAGTTATGATCAGGATGATCCTGATCCCAAAACTCGCAAGTTGTGGCCTGTGGCAGCAATATTTTTAGTCAGCTTGGCACTCACCTGGGTGGTGATTTCGAAACTTAATCCAGATGCAGTAGAGCAGTATGAAGCGAGCGTTTCAGGCGCACTAAATGAGTTGGCGGATACCTCAAAAAATGCGCAGATTTCCGAGCCTCTAAGCTTGCCGCTGGACGCTGGTGAGCCGCAGGTAAACAGAACAGGCAACCTCAGTGGTAAGCCGGTTGTCGCGAGTCAGATCGCCGAAGCTCAGGCTGTCGTAGCGGCACTACAAAAAGATAAACTGGCCGAACAGCAGGCGGCAATAGAAAAGCGGGCTGCGGAAAAGAAAGCGGCACAGGTTCGTGTTGCACAACAGGCAGTGACGGCTAAAAAGGCAGCGGCGCTTAAACGCACTGCAGCCATTAAAAAAGCGAAAGCCTCTGGACCGGTACAAACCGCGAGAGCCACAGATTTCTTTGTCCAACATATTGTGCTTAGCACCAGTGAGCAGGCAGGACTCTATATCAAACGTTACGCTGGTTTGCGTAACGCCATTATTGTACCTATTGCCACGGGTAACAATGTTTCCTATGCAGTGCTATCAGGACCCTTTAGTACTCGTGATCGGGCCACAGCATTTACTCAAGGCCGAGGCTTACCTGCCGATTATTGGATTAGAGCAGCGCAACAACTCAAAACTGTTGTGCGTGACTAGCTAAACCATTATTAAGGGGAACCCATGCCAGATACAGAAGAAGAGCAACTATTTAAGCTTGATGGCGGCAGCGGCAGCTTTAACGATATCAGTGAACTTTCTGATCTGGAGAAGGATGACAACCCTCGGAGTGACCTAAGCTCTGCCGCTGAAGACAGCCAATCCAGCCCGGCCATTATCCCCATTTTTGCCGAGCAGGAGTCGAGCATTCTAACCGCGCTTGATGATGGTGCTATCAGCGCTGACAGAGCCCTGTTTGATGACTTATTACGCCAGCGGATCGCTAAAGTTACGCGCGTTTCTGCCGATGTTTCTAGTCAACTGGACGCGCTTAAAAAGCTGTCCTAAACAGAGACCCGCAACCAGTCCGGAATTCTTATGAGTAACCCTGAAGACGAAATCAAAAATTCTGAAGATGCCGAAAATGCCGAATCAGCAGATAGTCAGGATCCGGCACTGAATACAGAGCTCAACGAACCACTAGAGGCATCGCAGAGCGGAGATTTAGATGGCGAGCAAGGTACTGGCCCTGATGGAGAGTCAGATCCAGCAATTGTCGCAGAGTCGATAGAGGGCTCCGAGCAAGCGTCCGAAGCGGATGCCCAAGACCAGACCTTAGACTCAGAGGATTACGAGCGCTTTTCTCAGGTGCTTAAGAATGCCAAGGAAATTTCTGGCCGTCTTGAGGTTCTAGTGCCTGGAGTGCTGGATACTGCAGATGCGACCAATAGTGCTGCAGATGTTAGCAGGCGTGCATCATCGGCCCTCGAGAATGGACTTGATCATCTTCAAAAAAGAGTCAATGAATTAGTTGAAGCCAGTAGCAAAGGAGCAGCGTTGTCGACGCGTATTTTGCTCGGCGCAGTGGTTTCGTTACTGATTGCTGTCGGCCTTATTGGTTTTATATCGGTCGAGCTTTCAGCCCGTGTCAATCAGGTAGATGAGATGATGGTGGCTCTGAGTAAACGTGTGGTAAAAATGAATTCGGCACTACAAACGTTCGAGCAAATTAATTTCTCGATCAATCAATTGGCGACCAAGCAGGCGCAATTTGCCGATAACCAAATGCTGCTCGCTGAGGCAGTAACTAAAGCAGAGCAGGCCACTGTCAGTCTAAATAAGCAGGTTCCTGCCGCGACCGCAAAAAGTGTCAGCGCTGAAACCGGTAAATTTGCCAAACAGATTGATAAACTCAATATCGCGTTGATAGCTCAGGGTAAGAAGGTCGAGCTAGTGTCTGGATCAGTGAAAAAACTAGAGGCCCAGCTAAAATCTTTTGATGGGAGCATGGCTAATGTTGCCAAGTTAAATGCAGATGTTGGAGCCTTGATTACATTAGAGCGCGAAAAATATCTTGAGGCATTACAGCGGCAGACTGAATTGCAGAAGATGGCATTAGCTACTGAACAACCAGAGGAAGAAATTGATTCCTCAATTGTGGTTTACCCCTACGTTAGCAACAGGCGCTAACTGGGTAAATCGTTTTCAGGCGTCGGGCTTTCGTCTATATTTGGTAAGTCGTCGAGAAGGTCTTCAGCACTACTATCAGCGCTAGGCATAAGCGTTTCTGAAAATGGCTGTTGTTGCTTGAGCTCGGTGCGCGAATAAAGCAAGCCAGTCGATTCATCAAGATCGGCACGCAGCCCGGCGCTCTCTTCGTCCCCGGCAGTAACGCTAGCATAACCAGTATTGTAGATAGTCGCTGCATGCTGTGGAGGAATCCAAGAGCTAATAGAGCCGCGCAATATACCGATGGTTGCAGGAACCTTTGGCCTTTTGGCTGGTGCGCCCTTTTGACTATCCTCGACACCTTCTGCGAAAAGTCGCTCAATATGTTTTCTTAATAGCTGTTCATAGCGAGGCTTTAGTGCGATTAGATCATTGTTATTAAAGCCATCGGGTGATTTTCCAGTCATCGCATCCCATAGCATTTTACCTGCCAGACCTAAAAAGTAATTATCGCTCGGAGTTTCAGGGCTGCGTTCAGCGACGGTACCATTGTTGTCAAGGGTAAGTCTCTCTAAGCGATTGATACGGTCAATGAGATAGATAATAAGAATAATAGTAGCGGCGGTGCCGAAAAAGACAGCGAGCAAAATAATTGAAGTCATCGTTATCACCAAATACCGGAGTCAGAAATCATTTTTCTTCCTGATTTTGATCGTCATCCGTGTCGTCATGTTCTTCTTCGTCGATGACGCTTTCTTCTAATGCCTGTAATTCGTCGCGCAAAAATTGTAATGATATGAATGGTTCCTCTAAGCCTAAATCATAACTCACGCGCTCAGCGACTTCCTGCACCAGTGTAATGGCTTTGGAGGCATCAATCTGAACCGTTTGGTACATAGCGCCTAAAGTAAAGACTTGCTGTGTAAATTCTTCTGGAACGTAGGTAAAAATTTCACCGCTTACTGTTTTAGCTTTTTGAAAAGTGGCGGGTTTTGGCGGCGCGGGCTTATCGTCCCCTTTGGCCACAGCGGCTGAGCAGCGTTTTTGGAAGGACTCAGTCTTTTTAGCACCTTCAATAAACACTTTATCCAGATGCGCACGGCAGCGAATGCCGATACGAATTTTATAGGTGCGTCCCTCGCGGGTATCGTTAGAGACTGATGCCGCTTTGATGTATTCGTTCTTGGCCTGTAGCTGAGCAGTCTTTGCCGCTCTACCTTTAAAGATAGACAAAACCATTATTGATCACCCATCTATATCTAAATTATTGCGCAATTTCTTTACGCTAGAAGACAGAATCTGGCTCACGCGTGATTCACTGACATCCAGTACTGCGCCTATCTCTTTTAAGTTCATCTCTTCTACATAGTAGAGTGAGATCACAGTGCGATCGCGTTCTGGCAAGCTATCAATAGACGCCATCAAGGATTCCATAAACTGCTCTTCAGCCATCTGAGCCTCGGGCTCATTATGTTCACTGCTGGGCATATCGACAGCATCAGGCAGCTGAGCTTCTAACGAGACAGTCTGAAAACGGTGCGCATGGGTACGTTCCTTTTGGAAGCTTTCAACATCCTTACCCATAAATTCCGCCAATTCTGCCTGTGAGGCTTCGCGGCCCAGCTCGCTGCTAAGCGCGGCACTGGCTTCATTGTGATCGCGGATATTAACGATCGCCGAGCGTGGTAAATAGGACAGCTTACGAACCTGATCGAGAATTGCACCACGTACACGATTCTTGGCAAACACTTCAAATTCGACGCCTTTGCTGACATCAAAAGAGCTATTAGCCTCAATAAGACCAATCATGCCGACCTGAATTAATTCATCCAGCTCCATAAAATTAGGCAGTCGACCCTTGAGGTGCAGCGCAACCCGTTTTACCAGCCCAACGTGGGCCAGTAATGCATTACTGGACTGATCAGCATTTTGAATTTCTTCATAAACTTTAAGGTCAGCCATGGGTAGCCCTACGCGATGCTCTGTTGCTGCATAGCAAGCCGCTCAACAAAGAACTGCAGGCCGCCATTCATGGGAATTTCTGATTCCAAGCTCATAACCACTTTGGCCAGTGCTTTAAAGTCGCGGCTGGCGATACTTGAGGGCGCAAAAGAGGCTAATGGCTGTGAGGCTTTTATGGCTCTGAGAACCATTTCATCCTGGGTAATCGAATGGAGGTAATCCACGTGACTGCCGAGAAAGTTTTGAATAACCGAATTAATACTGCCATATAGCCGCTCACCTTCGTTCTGTGAATTAACGCCATTGGGAATCAGACCAATACGATCTAGTTGGTGTTCCTGAATCATCACTTTAATGGTGCCATAGGCATCCGCAATTGAGGAGGGCTCATTTTTCAGTACGATAAACCGATGCTGACAGGCGCGCATAAAGGTCATAACGGTGTCAGACAGGCCCGCAGCTAGATCTACAATAAAGTAATCTAAATCATCGTCAATATCTGAGAAGGATTGAATAATACCAGCCGTTTCTGCCGCATTTAATGAGGCCATATGCTGCATGCCACTAGCGCCAGGCACCAGTTTTACGCCCATCGGGCCCTCAACAATAATTTCGTCGAGAGTCTTCTCACCGGACAGAACATGACTAAAGTTATAGGGAGTTCGACAACCCAATGCTAATTGAGCATTCGCCAGACCTAAGTCTGCATCGAAAATCATCACTTTTTTACCCAGCGACGCAAGCATTACGGCAAGATTAACTGAAACCGTCGTTTTGCCGACACCGCCTTTACCGCTGGCGATACCGATGATTTGGGTGGGTCTGTTGTTAAGCATTTTTAAACCTTATAAGCACCTTAATAAAAGCAGAAAATCGGTTGGAAGACCAGCCGGTATCTGATTTTGCATCTGGATCAAAAAGAGATGCTGAATCAAGCAAAGCTCCAACGAGCGTCCTTGAACGACTTATTATTTGATGTAAATGGTTACTTTTAGTCATTTTCGTTTATCGCCTCAATCTAGTCAAACAAAACTGATGGGCAAATGGCTTAGCGCGTGCTGAGCCAGTGCATGACCTGTTAGGGGGGCCATATCAATAATTGTTGGCTCTGCCGCACCAAGCGAGATGGGAGTTTCGCAATTGAGCAGTGCATTAATCACAGCCCAGGGATAAACGCCGGTCTCAAGACGTGACAGCATCACTGAGTTCCATGTTAGTTCCGATAACTTTAAATGACGCTTAACCGAGCTTTCTGAGGCATCTGAAGCCAGGACCAGATGCTTATGGGCATCTGGAAGCAACCGAGTTAATGCCTTAAGTTGATTCTCAACGTCGACGCCAGGGGTATCAATAATAATGAGTTTGCGAGAATCCAGTTCCTGGAGCAGGCTTTCGAGCATCTCCGGGCTACTGGCTCTAAATGTCTCTATACCAGCCTGTGCGCCGATAAGCTGAGTTTGGTTCCAGGCACCAAAACGAACGTCGTTGTAACTCACAAGGGCTACGGCTTGATCACCATAGTTAAGCGCAGCCTGCTTGGCTAAACGGCCAGCCATAAGCGATTTACCTGTGCCAGAACTACCGGCAATGATGTGAATACCCTGTATATCTTCCAAGACATTGATGTGTTTGATACCTGCGCCAAGCATATTGGTAATATCGGACAGCGCGGCTGTCATATCAGTATTTTGATTAACCACATCTGTAACTAACGCGCGCAGACCGACTGGCATGCCTGTTTCATTAAAGGCTTCAATTAATGGACGCATCTCGTCGGCCACCGAATGAGTGCCACTCCAGGCATCCAGTTGCTGTGCCATTTTAAATTCTTTGCGCATAACCGCTAGCTCTTGGCGCACCAGATCAACGATTTCGCGGGCCTTAAGCTGTTCTCGATCTTCCGCAATCCGGCTGACTTTGGCTGTTTGCATGCCTTCTTTTGAGACGCTTTGCTTGAGCTCCTGCATAAAATCTTCGATAAGTCCCGAGTCTATATCGGCGTCCAAATCCAAGGTTTTATTTTGCACTGGGTCATGGGCAACAGCGGGCGCTGTTTTAAACACCTCAGATTCCATCACCTGTTCGAAGTTGGGCATCTCACCAAGTGCGATACGGGGCTCCTGAAGGCAGGGCACCTGCATTTCGTTGAGAGTCTTTTGGGTATCAGCGGCCACATCAATCGCGACAATAATTTCGGTTTTATCCTTGGCTCGGTTATTGGAAACCACCAGCGCATCTTCGCCATAGAGCTGGATGACTTTCTCCATTGCTCGACGCGTGTCTTCTGCCAGTACTCTTTGTAGTTCCATGTTTCTCTTTCCTCGGATTAATTGGTTTCTTCGACATCAACTGTCGCGACAACTTTAACTGCCTGATCATCAGGGATCTCGCTATAGGACAGCACAGTTAGGTCGCTCAATCGGTGTCTAATAATTTTTGCCAGCCAGGGACGAATACCAGGAGATACTACTAGCACCGCTGGATGACCCTGATTTTCAACCGCTTCAGTATTTTCGGCGAGCGCTTTGAACAGGCCCTCTGCCAGTTTTGGTTCTATCACTAAGCCCTGGGTGCTGCTGCTCTGTTGCAACACGTTGTGCAACACCTGCTCCAGTGACGGATTCAGTGTAATAACTGGGAGACTATCGTTGATATCTACCAGACTCTGCACAATCATGCGTCCAAGTCGTGGACGCACTGCGGCGGTTAATTCGTCGGCATCCTGAGTACGGCCACTCTCGGTAGACAGCACCTCAATAATGGTGCGCATATCACGTACTGAGACCGACTCATCAAGAATGTTTTGCAATACTTTGGTGATGGTTGCCAGAGGTAGTTTGCCCGGAACCAGATCCTCAACCAGTTTGGGTGAGCGACCGGCAACCTTGTCTAGCAGCTGCTGTGTTTCATCGTGGCTTAGCAGCTCAGAGGCATTGCCGCGTAATAATGTATTGAGATGTGTGGCAATTGCAGTGGCTGAATCCACTACGGTATAACCCAATGTGCGGGCATAGTCGCGCTGAGAGGGTTCAATCCAGATGGCATCTAAGCCAAATGCAGGCTCTTTAGTTGGCGTGCCCTCAAGGGTGCCATGGACATGACCAGGATTAATAGCCATCTCGCGGCCGACTTTAATCTCCCCTTTACCGCGAACCACGCCGTTCATAACAATATGGTAAACATCAGGAGATAGATCTAGGTTGTCGCGAATACGGATTGGCTGTATTAAAAAGCCCAGTTCTGCAGATAGCTTTTTGCGCACGCCTTTGACGCGCGGAAGAAGCTGCCCGCCAGTTTCCGGGTTAACCAGAGGTATAAGGCCGTAACCAATATCCAAGCCGACCAGATCAACCTGATCTACATCGTCCCAGTTAAGTTCTTCTTTGCTCGCATCTGCTTGAGCATTGGCCGCTGCCGCGACATTGTCCTCTTGCAAATTCAGGCGCTCAGAGTCTTTGGAGAGTTTGATGCCGAGCCCCACAGAAGTGGCGCCAAGGCCAAGAAATATCATATGTGGCATGCCAGGTACCAGGCCCAGCAGAATCAAAATAGCACCGGCAATAATCAGTGCCATGGGATTACTGAGTTGAGACTTGGCCTGCTCAGTCATGGATTCAGCGGTCGTGACTCGGGTAACAATAATGGCAGTCGCCAATGACAGCAGCAGAGAGGGAATCTGGGCAACCAGACCATCACCAATGGTCAGTAGTACATAGATACGACCCGCTTCAGAAAAGCTTAGATCATGCTGGCCTATACCAATTAGCAGACCGCCTAGAATATTAATGAGTAGGATCAATAAGCCCGCAATGGCGTCGCCGCGGACAAATTTCGATGCACCGTCCATAGAGCCAAAAAAGTCTGATTCTTGGGAAATTTCTTCCCGGCGTTTTTTAGCCGTCTCCTGATCGATAACACCCGCATTCAAGTCAGCATCAATGGCCATCTGCTTACCGGGCATGGCGTCCAGAGTGAATCGCGCAATAACCTCGGACACACGGCCCGCGCCTTTGGTTACAACGATAAAGTTAATAATCATCAGAATGGCAAAAATAATGAAACCAACCAGATAGTTACCGGCGATCACAAATTCACCGAATGCCTCGATAACTTTACCCGCAGCATCTGGACCCTCGTGCCCCTTAACTAGGACTAAACGGGTGGAGGCCACATTGAGGCCAAGCCGCAGCATGGTGGCAATCAGCAGAATTGCGGGGAAAGAAGAGAAATCCAAGGGTTTAGAGCTATTGATGGCGATCATAATAATCACCAGACCAATCACGATATTAAAGGTGAACAAAAAATCCAGCAGAAACGCGGGAAGAGGCAGAATCAACATCGAAATAATCAGTAGTACCAGGAATGGGATACCCAGTCCTGAGAGTTCGATTTTTGACAGGTCCTGTCGTATGTTCGACAGTGATGCAATGGCCATTTTTTAAAAACCCTAATAAAAACAATTAGTTAAAAATTATTATATTTGGCGAATCAGTTATAATGTCGCCGTTAATAGATATACAGCAATAACTGTGCCAGACCCTGCTGAATAGCACACAAAGCCTATTTCCCCCTAAAGCCCCTGACCTTACTGCCGATAATAGAGAGACAGGGAAACATTGATTCAACGTTGGATAAACCATGGGAAGCAAGATGAAACATATCTTAGTGAAAGCCGCTACCACCGTTGTGCTCGGACTACTTTTGACCGGTTGCGCAACTAATCAGGAAAAATATGATGCCGCGATACTGGAGGCAATGGTTGACCAGAATAGAAATATTCTTGCCACCGGTTATGCCGTTATCAGTATTCAGCAGCATGACAATCCAGCGCAGCAGCGTCTATTATCAATTCGCGCCTCCAAGCTAGATGCCTATCGCACGCTGATGGAGCAGGTCTACGGCCAGTATCTCGACGCCAATACGACGATTGAGCAGATGGTAGTAGAGAGTGATATGTTTCGCGCTCGAGTCCAGGGCGTTATTTATGGCGCTCAGCTGGTTAGTATTACTCCCGTTGGCGACGATACCTACGAAACAACACTATCTCTAAAGCGCAGCATTGTTAATGATCTGCGTGTGCTGTATCTCGAGCAGCTAAGCAGCGGAATGGGTAGCTAAGTCGCCATGTTGGCACTGTCCCTTTTCATAGCTGTGCGCAGAGCACTCACCAAGGCGACAACGGCGGCCCTGTGGCTGCTGCTTTGCTCGATTGCCATATCACCGGTTTTTGCCGCAGACAGGAGTATTAGCGCCTCTGATAAATTACAGGCTGTTAAGCAGGCATTGGTCGATCTGGCATTGGAAACTGATGTGAAATTGGGATCCACAGCTTATCTTGATGTTGCGGGGGTGCTCCATGAGTCATCCGTACTCTTAAGCGATTCGCTAGTACGCGGTATCCGAGTTGTCTCCTATTTAGAGGAAGCCGGTGTTACCGTTGCGAAGGTTGACGCCAGCATCCTGTCTGATCCAACGTGTCCAGGTTCAAGACCAGAAATTCGCCGCGAGGCCAGTGTCAGAGTTGTTAGTGCCAGCCCCAACAACCGCGTTGGTGATCACTATATGAATGAACTTGCCTTGGTTTCCGAGCAGGCTTTATTGCACTCTCTGACCGCCTCCACCGATTGGTCAGTTAAACAAGAGAAATTATATACCTCCTCATATCAACGCTATGTTTCTGGAACAGCTGCAGACCAGGTCCCCTATCGTTTTGATATCGTGATGCGCGACCGCGATCCATTACAGGGTGTCACCAATCACGGCGAGAAGGCCCTGCATTATGGTTTGCGCCGTGGCTATGACACCGCCGCCTGGGCTGTTGAAAAAATTCCTGAATTAGATTTTTATAAGCCCTGGCCGACAGTCGCTCTCGAGTATGAATTAATTTTGGTAGACCGCGCTCGCGGAATACCACTGTGGCGAAAAACATTGCCGATTACATATCCCAAGGTTAATCGTGGTTATTTAAAAGACGCGGTGCCGGTTAAATTTAGTCATCAGGTCACTCAGATTACAGAGCGCTTTATTGCCGATGTAACAGCGACCATGGACTGTCAAACTGAATATTATCACCTGGTAAAAGTTCCAGGTGCGAATGATATAGCGAGCATTAATGCCGGTCAGGTTGCAGGCATAAAAGTTGGCGATCAGTTCTTAATCAGTGGCGATGCCAAAATATTAAATCAGGTATTGAGCATGTCCGGACTTGCAGGTCTCGGACTGGCGCAGGTTGAATCAGTAGGTGCTCATTCTTCGACTATCAAACATATCGCAGGTCCGAAATGGACAAACTCAATTGATCAGACCGTCGCATTACACTTTTAGCAAAAGATAAAATTAAATATGGAATTAAACAATGAAGCTGATAAAAACGTTTTTTAATAATAGTATGGTTGTTATACGTAAAGTATTTCTAATCAGTATTATTTCTGTCATTGCCTCTGCATTGGCTGCGGTGTTATCCGCAGGCACCGCCTATGCAGAATCAGCAAGCACCAAGAAAGCGCTTGATCAGCTATTTAAAGATATAGATCGCTTAAAACCAGTGCTGACCGAACGTGCCTCAGTAACAGAAGACGGTTATTATTTGATTCGGCATGGTGAAACCTTAGATGGCATTATCGCTCGAGTGCTGCCAAACCTGCCGCTACGTAAAAAGATTTTACGTGAGGCCGTTGTGCATGCCAATCCTCATGCGTTTAAACGTAAAAATCCAAATTGGATGTATGCGAATAAAAGAATAAAATTACCTGATAGCGGTGATATTCACAATGTGATATTTACCAGGACCAGTAAAAAATTAAATCCCAAAAAAACGGCTCGTGAAGAGCGTAAGTCATGGGTGCACTATCCTTAAGGTGAGCACCTGCTAAAAATTATAAAGTTGGACATGTGCTAGGCCCAGAGCAATTAAATTTTTCCACCCGCCCCACGCCAATTTTTTTGGAAGGGGTTGTTGCAGTTCGAGTATCTGAGCAGATGGCGAAAAATTTGGGTCTGAGAGACAATCAGGTTATTCGCGGTGTGCTTGAAGATCGGGGTGGGCTGTTAAAACTAATGTTCAACAATTATGAACTTGATTGGCCAGCGAATAAACGCTTTAAGGCTGGCGATAGAGTCGACTTTCGCTATGAGAGTTCGGTTTATGGGCGTTCGCTGCGGCCCATCAGCCAGCCGCCTACCTCGCCCAGCACGGCGACACCAATAACCGCATTAGCTGGTGCTTCACCCAGATTGTTGAGCCTGCTATACCGTCCCGATCAGCCATCTTTGTTAAGCCAGTTATTTAAGCCCGGTGGTTTAGAGCTATTGCTGAGTCAGGCGCCTAATCTACCTGTGCAACAAGGCCTTGGCCAGTTCGGGCAGAGTATGAGTATGCTATCGGCTGACGCAGTTAAAAATGCGCTATTAAATTCGGGTTTATTTGGCGAATATTTTCTCGCTTCACAGTCTCCACCGCGTCCTGATCTAAAGCAGTTGTTGCGTAACCTACTGCGTAATATGCCATTGCAGGCGGCGGCCGCGGTAGATATTGAAATGGCAATTGATGAAATTGAAAGTCGCCAGCTGGACAGTTTGCAGGCGCAACAAAATCGTGAACTTTCATATCATTTCTTATTACCTTTTGGCGATGCCCATCCAGTTGAAGTACATCTAGAGCGGGGCGCCTATAGTGCTGAACAGGATGATCCGGACTGGGTAATTAATCTACACACTGACTCAGATATGCTGGGAGAGCTATGGTTAAAAACCACACTTAAGGCGGCATCTAGTTTGGAGATGGTAATGTGGGTGCAGCGTTCTGATGTTGCGCAGTTGGCGCAGACGGCTCGCACTGAGCTGGAATATGAACTTCAGGCCTTTGGTCTACAACTAACCAAACTAAGCATACTCAATGCATCGAGGCCTAGTCTCGATGCAGACTTAACCGGTCCTGGACAGGTATTGGATGTGCGCACATGACCTATAAACCGATTAAAAAAGCGATTGCTCTGGAATATGGCAAAAACCCTGCGCCTGTATTGACTGCCATTGGTGAGGGTGAGGTTGCAGAACAGATTATGGCCGAGGCAAAAAAACGGGGTATTCATATTGCCGAAGATGCACAGCTTTTGAGTTTGCTGAGCCAGTTGGAGCTAGGTGATGAGATTCCAGAAAACCTCTATGTTGCAGTAGCGGTGATTCTATCTTGGGTGTACTGGCTTAAGGGAATGGAACCTGAAGGTTAGTGGCGCTCAGGCGTCGCCCATAGATTGACGACTGCGATTGGGGCGAATCTTGCCCAGTCGGTCGTAGACCTCGACACTGTTAAATGCATCGGGAGACTGGATGGTCTGCAGTGCGCCACGAATGGATTCTAACTTGCGGCTGATAAGCACTTCGTTGCGACGATGGAGATCTCTGCACTGGCCAATAAGCGTCATTACCTCATCCCAGAGCAATAAATTAGTCGCGGAGTCACTGTCTTCATTGTTTTCAGTATAGCCTTTGACGCGCTCCAACATATCTTCGCTGGAGAGAAAGGTAAGAATTTCAAGTTTCTGCGCTTGCAGAGACTCAAAAGTGGCCAGATCCTGTTCTTTTAGTGCGCTGAACTCGCTGTCTAACAATGCTTTGAGCGCATTGGCCTTATGCAGGGTCTGAGATAGGTATTCCGTATCGTTAGCAGTCATACCCGAATTATTTGCCGCCAATCATGCTCTCAAGCGACATAAAGCTCTCAGCAATACGCTTGGCGTCAAGCGGGTAGTTACCTTCTTGGATAGCCTCTTTAATGCGAGCTACTTTGGCGGCATCAAACTCGGCATCAGCCAGCGCGCTCTCTGCAGCTTCACTCAAAATAAACTCATCGCTAGCCGGTTGCGCTGCTGCTTTTTCAAGTGCTGCCGACGCAGCGTCATCTGCTTTTTTATTCTTTACATTGTCCGCGCCCGAATTTACCTGAACGGCGGCTCTTCCAAGGTTCGAAATTGGGTCTGTCATAGTCATATTCCTGCCGGCCTTTAACCAGCTAATAGTCTTCTCTCTTAGTATATCGACAGCACTTTAGAATTCTATAGTAAAAATTTCAAATTATTTTTGTCTGGCCATTTAAGCCTGTATCCAAATACCGCAGATCTTAACCTGTTTTATAGGCCGCGAGCCTGACCTGCTCCAGTTACGATGGCGCGAACCTGCTCGCCAGACTCCGGATTTAATAGATTTATCTGCTGATCAAGCTTACCGTTGTCGAGGGCGACCATGGTTACAGTGATTTTGAGTAAACCGCCACCGACAACGAGTTTTACGTTGTCGCCTTTTTTGATCAAAGTGGCAGGTTTCAAGTCTGAAGCGCGCAATAGCTGTCCGACTCTGATTGTGCGAATCGCCTCCATCTGGCTAATGTCTGCCATAGAGAGCAAGGTATCTTTTGGCAGCTTACCGTAATAATCTCTTATTTCCGTATTTTGCGGGCTCAGCCTCTGTCCATGGCTGAGCGCTGCTGTGCTGGTCACTACGCGGTGCTTAATGCGTAGATCAGAGCGCGATAATAGCTGCCCGCCCTGTAAATCTCTCGCCGCAATGGCTTGATCCAACAGTCGTGCGGGAAATCGCTGGCTGCTAGAGGTCATGGGTAGGCCTCTGGTGAGGCGAATAATATCAGCGGGCCGAATGACTTCTTCGGCCAGGATATCGCGGCGCAGCTGGAATACCGTGGCGCTCTCGACTAGATGACGTCTGTTGAGTATCTCGCCGACGGTAACGGCACTGGTTAGACTATGGTTTTTCAGGGCCTGCAGGTCATCGACCAAGTCTTTGACGGGGCGCGCTACCACTGTGGGCTGCAGATCAGCTTCGTTCGGGTTGTCGCCTGCATTCATGTCGCGCACGAAGGCAAAGCCTCTCACTTGCCGATAAATCGTCACGCCAACAAATGCTTGCCAGTCGCCGGGCATACATTGTGCACGCAATGTTCCTGTGCTCGATGCATAGGGAAAGCTGAAACTAAAGGAGTTTGCACAGTCGGGTATTTTTAAGCGACGATCCATGGCCGCGATAGCAACCTGCTCCTGGGTTACCTGCTCTTGCTCCGCCACCCATAGCTGCGCCTGCTGGATAAATAGCTGCTTTTGAGGGGATAACGCCTGCTCTTGCGCGCCCACAAAAGGACTTAACAGTAGCGCCATAAAAAGAAATATTTGCTTAATCATGGATCGAGTATGGGGCACATGCCGAGGTGACGCAATACCGACAGAGCGGCAATTACCGGCGGCAAAACCCTGCCACAAAAGCGGCAATTGATTCATATCTGAATCTTCCAATTACTTATAACCCATTGATTTATATAATAATAACAATGTAAAGGCGGCATTGCTAACTAACTTGGCATCTGTTTTGCATTGTTTGGGTTGGTCAGTATTGTTTTCCGACACTAACGTACCCCAACAGGAAACCAATCGACATAACATTTAAATACTTGAGCAGGTTTGATATGAAATTGTTTGATTCGGCTTTTGGCATTCACGAACGCGCACTCGACTTGCGCGGGCAGCGTATGGAAGTTATTGCGCAGAATATCGCCAATGTCGATACACCCTTTTATAAAGCGAAGGATGTCGACTTTAAGCAGGTACTCGACGAAACGCAGACGGAACGTTCAATGCGAGCGACTCATTCTGCCCATATCCAATCTGCAGACTCTGTGCAGCAAGGCAACACCGTTTTTACTATCCCTTTTAACCCTTCCATCGATGGCAACACCGTGGAAATGAGTGTTGAGCAGGCCAAGTACGGTAAAGCTGCTGCACAGTATCAGGCGACACTACGCTTTATCGAAGGTGATATCAGTGGAATTCGCAAAGCTTTACGAGGAGATTAATAGATCATGTCATTAAATAATATTTTTGGAATAGCCGGAACCGCTCTCAATGCTCAGATGGTGCGCATGAATGCCACAGCATCGAATATGGCGAACGCTGGCACCATAGCATCTAGCGAGGCAGAGGCCTTTAAGGCTAAGCGCCCAGTGTTTGAAACCCTACTCAATCAAGAGATGACTACCCCGGGCGCCCAATATGTTGGTGGAGTGCGAGTGACGGGCATGGTTGATGACAACACCCCTAACGCAAAAATGCATGATCCGGGCAATCCCAAGGCAGACAAAGATGGTTTTGTGCATGTGTCCAACGTTAATGAAGTGACTGAGATGGTTGAAATGATGGGTGCGGCACGCAGCTATCAAAACAACGTGGAAGTGGTAAATACAGCGCGCGAGCTGATGATGCGCACCCTAGACATCACCAAAGCTTAAGGAATTTTAGAATGGTATCCAATGTTACAGACACATCATTTTTAACCACTGATCAATATGCAGATCAGCAGCTTGCCGCTCTTTCGGGAGAGGATGAGTTGGGTCGCGATGCTTTTCTAACATTGCTTACCACCCAGCTCACCAACCAAAACCCTTTGGATCCAATGGATAACGAAGCCTTTGTTGCACAGCTAGCTCAGTTCTCGTCGGTTGAAGGCATCAAAGGTATGCAGGCATCGCTTGAAACGATGGTTGGTGGTATGCGCGAGGAACAGATGCTTACTGGTGCCAGTATGGTCGGTAAGAAAGTTGCTGTTGAAGGCGGCTTTTTCGATGGCGGCAATGGCAGTCCATCTCAGGGTTCGATTGATCTACCGAATGGCGCTCAATCAGTGATCTTCAGTGTTTACGATCCGGCCTCCGGTGAATTGGTTTTCCGTGAGACTCAGGGATCACAGTTGCCTGGGCGTTTGAATCTAAACTGGAATGGTTACAACCGCGAAGGCGAATTGGCCCCTAACGGCAGCTATGTAATGAGTGCCAGTGTGGTTCGTAACGGCAAACTTGAAACGGCACCCGTTACAACAATGGCTGAGGTGAAAAGCGTGAGCTGGGATCCAGAGTCACAAGAATTATCCCTTGAGGTTGGCGATGGCGACTTTGTCACGCTTGCTCAAGTAGAAAGAATCGGAATTTAACAAAACAGAATTTTAAGCCGAAAATTATAGGCAACAGGAGAGTAACAAATGTCATTTTATACCTCACTTACAGGTCTTAACGCAGCGACCACAGAGCTGTCAGTTACATCGAACAACATTGCTAACTCCGGCACCTCGGGCTTTAAACGCTCAGATGCGGATTTTGGCGATATTTTTGCGACATCACCATTACAGAAAGCGTCCAGTGTTATTGGTCGAGGTGTATCGCTGAAAGAGGTGAGCCAGGAGTTCAGTCAGGGCAACATTGAGTTCTCTGCAAACTCGCTCGATTTGGCAATTACGGGTGATGGTTTCTTCCCCCTTGAATCTCCGGACGGCACCAAAATCTACACCCGTAACGGCGCCTTTATGTTGAACGAACAGAACCAGATGGTGAACAGCGCCGGTCAGGCTCTACAGGCACTGCCGGTGGATTCTACCAACAAGGCAGATTTTGGTGAGCCCATGAGTGCTCTGGCTATTCCCCGCTCGACAGTGTCAGAGTTCCTGCCAACCACTGAGGTGGAGCTAGGTCTTAACCTGCCATCGGACGCCGTCCCAATTACTGAGGCATTTAACCCGGGTAAGCCAGAAACTTACAACAAGACAACATCTTTAACGGTCTACGGTACTTCTGGTTCAAGCCATCTGGCGACGATCTACTACGTGAAGACAGCAGAAGCTACGGCCGATGTGCCGTTCAACAAGTGGCAGACCTATGTTTACATTGATGATCAGGCCGTTGATTCAGCATTGATCCAGGCATCAGACACTGCTGGTGACCAGTACTTTGTAAACAAGTATGGTGAAGTCAAAACTCAGTCAGAGCTTTTAGAATTGCAGAAGACTAGTTCAGAAAGTGAAAAATATCTGGTAACTTTGGGCACTCTGTACAAAAAGTATTCTTTTGATAATCTATCAACGCCTACAGATTCTCAGCCTGCGAGCGTTAACTTCGCTGTTGCTGCAGACTCAATTTATACTGACGGTTTAAACCTCACGAACAATAGTGATGGTATCGATTTTACCTCTAGTACTTCGGTAGGCACTGCGCTTACAAGAGCCGACCTTACCGACATGTTTAGTCTTAAAATTGATGACTCTCCTGCAATCAACATTGGCCTAGAGCATCTTCACGGCGATACACGAAAGTTATCAGGTTCGGAGATTGCCTATGAATTAACCAATGTAATTAATGAGCGTTTCGGTGATGGCAAATCATTCGACTTTAGTTCAGCAGCATCACAAAACTTAAAAATAACTCGGATTGATGCCGGTGGCACAGCCCAGGCGATCACCCTAGACATTGGCGCCTTATCTGGCTTTCCATCTAACGGCATAATTACGCCTGAGCCCCTCGCTACTCTCATAAACACTGCGCTTGCTGCAAACAGCGACTTTAACGACATGACCATTAGCTATGATGCAGCGAATCAGGGATTTAGATTCTTACAGTCTGGCAACGGCACAGACTCAGTGTACCTGGCTTCAGGAGCAGTAGGTACCGCGACCAATGCCGTTTTAGGCGTCAGCGCACAAGTCGGGACTAGTCCCATCACCACATTCGGCACACTATTAGCACCCCTAGATTCTGATGCTTCAGATGTTATTCTCAAAAGTGTACTGCCCAATGGCACGGCGTTTACTACAGCCGCTAACCAGCGATATGGAATTTCAGTGAACTATACCGAGGGAAAGTTTATTGTCGCCTCGGGTACAACGGGCGATGAGTCGAGCATCGAAATAGGGGCTGTTTCTGCGATGGCAACGACGCTTTTAGGCATGAATTCCAATGGACACCTCGTCAAGGCTGAAACCTCACAGATTAATAATCTACCTGCAGTGCGTGGCCAGCTCTCATCTCCCGCCGTAGTGACGGGAAATCAGATGGGTGTTGATCCGCGTAAGTCATTCGCGGTTAACAACGACAACAGAAATGTCACGGTTATTGTTGACGGCATTTCTGCACAAATTCAATTGACTGTAGGTCAGTACTCAATAGGCACATTCACTCAGCACCTTGAGTCAAAAATTAATCTCATGGCCGATTCATTAGGTCGTACTGTTTCTGGAGTGACCGTTGGCTTTGACGAAACGGCGGAATCGATCGTAATTACGGGCGCCACATCATCGGATAACTCATTTATTCAGGTTGCCGGTCATGCTGACTGGGGCCTTGAGGATATCGATGCTGGTTTTGGTAAAACATCTACCTATATTGAACTAGTTCCTGATACGTCAGGCACCAGTGAGGTCTATGTAACTCAAGACAACGCAGGCGACTGGGTTGAGACCACAGATAAGGCGGACTTTGATGATGAAGATATTCCTTACTGGACACCAATTTTCCTTGATAAGGGTGAGCTGACATTTGATACCAGTGGTACCTTGGTATCGCCGATCGGTGGGGCCGCGCTGGAGAGTGACAACATTACCGGTGGCGCAATTCAGTTGGCATACAACAATAGTACTCAGTTTAACAGCCCATTTGCGGTACTGAGCCAGTCACAGAACGGTGCGCCGGAGGGTGACTTGGTTGGTGTGAACATCGGCGATGATGGACTGGTAGTTGCCAGTTACTCAAATGGCTCACAGAAATCTCTCGGCAAAATTATTCTTGCTAACTTCGCAACGCCAAAAGGTTTGCGTCAGGTAGGTGATACCAGTTACTCAGCAACATCGGGTTCTGGTGATGCCACATTGGGTGAACCAGGTGCGGCAGGTTTTGGAACTATTCGTGCTGGTGCACGAGAGCGCTCCAATGTGGATTTGACCGCAGAGCTGGTTGATCTGATTACCGCACAGCGAAACTTCCAGGCTAACGCCAAAGCGATTGAAACAAGTTCATCGTTGACGCAAACCATTATTAATATCCGCGGTTAAGGCCCGGATCTAACCAAGAGCACTGAGTATGGATAGATTAGCATTCACCTCTCTCGCCGCTGTACAGAGTCAGTCTGAAATTAGGGCCCAAATTACCAATGCGATGGCCAATGTATCGACCGTGGGCTTTAAAGAAAGTTACGAGGTGGCGACGGAGTCAGTAAAGATTGACGGCGTTGGTTATGAATCCCGTTTTCTGCCCTCGGTACATAAGCGCGATGTGATTAGTCTAGCTCCCGGCACTATTTCTATGACGGGCAACCCTTTAGATGTTGCCCTTATGGACAAAACCGTACTCGGTATTCAGGCCGACAATGGTGAGATCGGTTTTACGCGTCGTGGTGATTTAAGGGTGTCGGCAAATGGTGTTATTGAAAATTCTGTCGGGCATTTGGTACTGGGAGAAGCAGGGCCCATCACTGTGCCTCAAGGGCAACTTGTAACCGTTAGCCCAGATGGAACCCTGTATGCAAAGTCGCTTGTTGAACCAGAAACGCCAGCGATCGAGATTGGCAAACTGATGTTGCGTGATGCCAGTGAAACTAAATTGATCAGGCGAGAAGACGGTCTGTTTGAGCCAATGGATCTTGAGTTCAGAGGCACAGATTTTCCAACCGGTCCTCTGGTGGCGTCACTTCAAAGTGGCGGCCTGGAAGGCAGCAATGTCAATCCCATCGAAACCATGGTCAAGATGATGGATTTTAGTCGCTCATTTGAAGCGCAAATAAAAATGATTACCGAAGCCAAGTCTCTTGATGAGAATGGCTCAAGCATGATGAGACTGCCTTAAGCCGATTGGTTTAATGCAGCGAAATCTAATTAGAGGATACTAATAATGGACGCATCACTTTGGATCGCCAAAACAGGATTAACAGCGCAGCAAACGCGCATGCAGGTTATCTCTAACAACCTGGCTAACGTTAACACCACAGGCTTTAAGAAAGACCGTGCCGTGTTTGAAGACCTGTTATATCAAAACATTGTCCCCGCTGGCGGTCAGGCCGATGCTGAAAACGAAACGCCGACCGGTTTGATGCTGGGTACGGGTACCCGTGTTGTTGCCACTGAAAAGCTACATATGCAGGGCAATATTATTACCACTGAAAATGCCCTGGATGTTGCCATTACCGGTGAGGGTTATCTCTCTGTGCAGCAGGCTGACGGTTCGATTGCCTATACCAGAGATGGTTCTCTAAAACTCTCTTCAGAGGGTCAGCTGATTACGGCTGGGGGTGAGCCAATTATCCCTGCGATCAATATTCCGCAAAACACTGCCAGCATCACAATTGGTCGCGACGGCATAGTAACGGCCGAGCTCGCCAACAGTGGTGGAGCAGCGCAGGTTGGTCAGCTTCAGCTGTCACGCTTTGTCAATAACTCTGGCCTGCAGCCGATTGGCCGCAATTTGATGCGTCCGACCAATGCCAGTGGCGATGCAATTATCAGCATCCCTGGTCAGGATGGCGCTGGCATGTTAATGCAGGGCTCACTGGAAGCATCCAACGTTAATGTGGTTGAAGAAATGGTCAATATGATCGAAACCCAGCGCGCCTATGAGGTCAACTCAAAAGCGATCGCTGCGGCAGACGGCATGTTGCGCTTCTTGAACAATAACCTTTAAGGCGGGCGAATAAAAATGCTGCGTTTACTCACAACTTTACTCCTGGCTAGCTTTTTAACTGCCTGTGCCGCTCAGCCGCGAATGATGCCGACCGCAGAATTTGCGCCGGTACAGCCCATTCCGGCCGCTAAACCGACCGAGGTGACTGGTTCAATTTTCACCAATGGCCGCAATCTATTTGGTGATCTGCGCAGCTATCAGGCTACCGAGATCAGAGTGGGTGATTTAATCACTGTTCTGCTCAATGAAACAACGCAGGCATCGCGGACCTCTGGTTTAAGTACCAGCCGAGAGTCCACCAATGATGCAATTGGCCTTAACCAGAAAGACTCCATTGTCAGAAAGCTTGGCTTTGGCACTGCCTTCTTTGACGGCGTAAAAACTGATGGCTCTGCCATCACTAGTGAAGGGTCTGGTACCGCAGGCCAGGCTGCCACACTGACCGGTTCAATCTCCGCTATGGTGGTAGAAGTCTTGGCCAATGGCAATTTGGTTATTGTTGGCGAGAAGCAATTGGCGCTTACCGAAGGCAGCGAGTTTATTCAGGTTAAGGGCATTATTCGCCCGGCAGATATCCAGCCTGACAACACTATTTTGTCTCAGCGTATTGCTCATGCGCAGATCTCCTATCGTGGTACTGGTGATCTGGCATCGGCGTCGCGACCCTCATGGGGCACGGGACTGCTCTATAAATTCTGGCCGTTTTAAGCGGCTGTTGGAGAACATAGAATGTTTACAGTTAAACGCATAATGCTGTTGACTGCTTTGGTCAGTACCTTATTGGTAACGTCCACAGCAGCGGCCGACCGAATCAAAGACCTCACCGATGTGGCTGGTGTGCGCACCAACAAACTGATTGGCTTTGGTTTAGTGGTGGGCTTGCAAGGCTCTGGTGACGGCAAGGATCTACCACTTACCGCACAGGCATTAAAAACCATGTTGTCTGGCTTAGGTGTCAGTGTTGATGGCCCGGTCAGTGACTATGATTTGGGTGATCAGATGGCCGCTCTGGCCGCACAGAATGCCAAGAAAGAACTAAAGTTAGAAAATGTTGCTGCGGTGATAGTCACTGCCGAACTGCCTCCCTTTGCCAAGCCCGGTCAGCGCATTGATATTAATGTGGCTGCTATAGGCGTGGCAGAATCTCTGCGCGGTGGCAGCTTGATAATGACCCAGCTACGTGGAGTTGATGGTCAGACCTATGCTCTGGCCCAGGGCGCTATGACAGTTACCGGCATCAGTGCCGATGCCGCGGGCAGCAGTATCCAAATTGGTGTTCCCACCGCGGGCCGCATCCCCAATGGGGCGACCGTTGAGCGCAGAGTTGAAACGCCATTCGATAGTTCAGACCATATTGTTCTAAATGTTCGCGATGTTGACTTCTCTACCTCTAATGCCATCACTGAGGCGATTAATCTGGCCTTTGGGCCTGGTGTTGCCAGCGCTATTGATGGTGTTTCTATTGCCGTCATGGCCCCTCGAGACTCGTCTCAGCGCGTGACTTTTTTAAGCATGATCGAGAATCTTGATGTCACCCCAGGTGAGCCCTCAGCGCGGGTAGTCATTAACTCAAGAACCGGTACCGCGGTGATAAATCGCAACGTTAAGGTAACGGCAGTGGCTGTTACTCACGGCGCTATTTCAGTAAATATTTCCGCCACCAACGAAGTGAGCCAGCCGGGTCCGTTTGCCGATGGCGAAACTGTCGGCGTGCAGAATGCCGACATTGTGGTCACTGAGCCAAATAATAAAATGTTTCTTTTCCAGCCTGGGGTCGATCTGCGTCAAATTGTCGATGCCGTCAATCAGGTGGGCGCTTCGCCTTCCTCCTTGATCGCTATTCTTGAAGCGCTAAAAAGCTCAGGTAGTTTGCGTGCAGAGTTGGTGGTGATCTAAGTGACGGATATGAACTTGTCAGCCAAGAGTTATCTTGATTTCGCCGGACTCGGTGAACTGCGCACGCGCGCCAAGAATAACGAAGAGAGTGCTGCACGAGAGGTAGGTCGTCAGTTTGAAGCCATGTTTGTGCAGATGGTATTTAAGTCTGTACGCGAAGCCAATGAGCCATTGAAAAGCGGCCTTATGGGTTCCTCAAGTGTGGATACCTTTGAGCAGATGTACCATGAAGAACTGTCTCAGGTAATGTCTCAAAAGGGTGTATTTGGCCTCGGTGACTGGCTTACCGA
>Ga0115564_10000721_pt1 | contig 32641 bp, 35 predicted proteins | sample COGITO_mtgs_1105_7_FD_88680 | JGI IMG/M metagenome (GOLD analysis project Ga0115564, IMG submission 88680) | Pelagic marine microbial communities from North Sea - COGITO_mtgs_110523 | ecosystem: Environmental > Aquatic > Marine > Epipelagic | place: Germany:Helgoland, sampling site Kabeltonne...
ATGAAGGTGGAATCACAAGTAATCGTAAATCATCATGTTACGGTGAATTTGTACTTAGACCTTGCACACACCGCCCGTCACATGCTGGGAGTAAGTTCTGTTTGAAATTAGTTTAATTAATTTTTGTATTTCATTTTTCTTAATAAGTGGATAAAATTATTATTATTATTTTGAATTAATTATTATAGGGCTTGCAACTAGGATGAAGTCGTAACAAGGTAGTCGTACGGGAACGTGCGGCTGGAATAAAATAACAAAAATGTTTAATCTGAAAAAATGACTGAGTGGTTAAAAGTGATAGACTGTAAATCTATTAGATAATTCTTACGTAGGTTCGAATCCTACTTTTTTCAAAAAATCTAAAAGGTTTTAAGGGATCAAGTTTAAAAATTTGTATATGGATAAACTACAATTACTTCACTTTAAGATTAATAGTCTCCAAAAAAGATTAACTTTATTGGAAAACGAAAACTTAAAGAAAAACCAAAATCACCTTGAATTAATTGTTTCTGATTTTATTGAGAAAACTATTTGTGTCTCAGATCAAAAAAATTCTATTTTTTTGGATCAGAATTTAAAGCGTTACGGTGTTTATTCAAGGTTTCTTCAATTTTATTCCTTAAGGTACTTTGATCTTAATTTAAATTTTACACAAGAAAGTTTTATAAAAGAATTTTCAAGTTCTTTAGTTAAAACTTTTTCTTATAATCTTACGAACAACAGAATTTTTATTCACAGCACTTTTAGGGATATAGCCTACAAAGGATTAGAGTTTAAGAATTTAATACCTTTTACGAATTCTAAGATTCATTTAGAAGCAATAATCGAGGCTTTTATAGAATCCGAGATAGAAATTTCTTTAGAATCTAAAAAGATAGTCTTTGATAAAAAGCTTCTAATTAATGGAGTTTATCCGAGGTTCCTCTCTTTTTATTTTTTGCATTATTCTGGTGTACCCATAGATTTAAGTGCAAAAAATATTTTAAAGTGCTTTGATAATGGGTTGGTCACTAAAATTTCGTATGAAAAACAAAAAAATTGTATGATTGCGAAGAGAGTAAACAATGACATCGTTTATAAGGGTTTAAAATTTAAAGATATTTAATCTTTTTGCAAAATTTATTTAATTTAAAAAAATTATGTTTGATATATTCATTATTTTAATAAAGATTTTAATTATTATTGTGCCTTTATTAATTTCAGTAGCTTATTTTACTTTAGCTGAACGAAAAATATTAGGAGCTATTCACAGACGACGAGGTCCTAACGTTATTGGGGTTTACGGGTTACTTCAACCATTATCTGATGGTTTTAAATTATTAGTAAAAGAAACTGTTTTACCGAGTAGTGCTAATAATATTTTATTTATTTTATCTCCAATTTTAACTTTTTTTATTAGTTTAATGGGTTGGGCCGTAATACCATTTGATCAATATGCTGTTTTAGCGGAAATGAATATTGGAATTTTATATTTATTTGCAGTTTCATCGTTAGGAGTCTATGGTGTAATTATGTCAGGTTGGTCAAGTAATTCAAAATATGCTTTTTTGGGTGCCTTAAGATCAACTGCTCAAATGGTTTCGTACGAGGTATCAATTGGTTTTATTATGTTAACTGTAGTTGTATGTTGTGGATCGTTTAATTTACAAACAATTATTGAAGCTCAACAAAATCTTTGGTTCATTTTTGTTTTTGCACCCCTATTTCTAATGTTTTTTACGTCTGCATTAGCTGAAACAAATAGGCATCCTTTTGATCTACCAGAAGCGGAATCGGAATTAGTTTCGGGTTATAATGTTGAATATTCAGCAATGGGATTCGCACTGTTTTCATTAGGAGAATATGCAAATATGTTATTAATGAGTTCAACAAATGTAATTCTATTTTTTGGGGGGTGGTTACCTCCGTTTCAATTTTTAGGGTTTATACCGGGAGCAATTTGGTTTGGATTAAAAATTTGCTTTTTTGTTATCTTATATATTTGGATGAGAGCAGCTTTACCACGTTATCGTTACGATCAACTAATGGGGTTAGGTTGGAAAGTGTTTTTACCGGCTTCATTAGCTTATTTAATGATAACATTTAGTATTTTAATTTGTTTTAATTTACTTCCTTTTTAATTAATTTTTAAAAAGGTTTTATTGATATTTTTAAAATACAATTTTATAAAAATATATTAAGTTCTAATATGAATAATTATTCAAATTCTAATAATGATTTAAAAAAAAATTTTTCTATTTATGGTGTAAATCTAAAAGCTAAAAACGATTTTTTTAAAACTTTTGGAATAAATTTTCGAGTTGCTCCGAATACTTTAAAAACAAAACAAAATTTAAAACTAAATTCGTTTTTAACAAAAATTAATATTGGTAAAAATTTAAAAGATTTTATTAGAAATAATATTTTTTTTTATGTTAAAGTCAAAAACTATAAAGGAAATCGTCATAGATTAAAATATCCGACAAGAGGTCAAAGGACACATACTAATGCAAAAACTAGAAAAAAAACAATATATTAAAAAATCTGTTTTTCGAAACAGTAAAAATTTTATAAATAAAGTTAAATCACAAAAATCATTTTTTTATAGAAGGAAACAGATTAAAAATGCATTTTACGTTTTAAAGAAATTAAATTTAAAATGGTATAGGTTTTCATTTCATCAACTTTTAACAAATAAAAATTTTAAAACTTTTTCAAAATGTTTAAATATTAAAGTAACATCTAATAATATTTTCTGTAATTTTAAAAATCGTTTAACTAATCAAACATTAGCTGTTGGCTCTTCTGGTAAATATAAAATAAAAACTACTAGAAAAAAATTACGTTATGCAATTAAATTAGTTTTAAGATCTTTCATGATGGAGGTAACTTCAAAATTCACTTTAAAAACCTTAATTATTAAGATCGTTTCGCCTATCAAAATTAGACGTCATATTGTAAGTTTTTTGTCAGAAATTTTAAAAAATAAAACTCAAAAGTTGATTATTAAAATTGCACACAAAAAATGTTTTAATGGTTGTCGACCAGCAAAGAAAAAAAGAAAAAAACAAAAAGGTTTACGAATTTTTAAATAATTTTTAAATATCTAAATTATTTCATTGGAGAAATGGCTGAGTGGCTTAAAGCGTTGGTTTGCTAAATCAAAACACAATTCGTTGTGTCATGGGTTCGAATCCCTTTTTCTCCATTTTTTACGTATCGGATAAATGGCTGAGTGGTTTAAGGTATTAGTCTTGAAAACTAACGTACTTATATGAGTACCGTGGGTTCAAATCCCACTTTATCCTTTGAAAAAATATTATTATGAAGTTTTTAGATAAAAAAAAAAGTACTTCTACCGTTCAAATAAAATTAAAATCAGTTCATAAAGAATCTTTGATTTTATACACTCAATTTTTAAATTTCTTTTTAAAAAAATTATTTTTGGAAGTAAGTATTTTTACTTTACCAAAGAAACGAAAAAGAATAACACTTTTAAAATCTCCTCATGTTAATAAAGCGGCGAAAGAACAATTTGAAGTTTTTTATTATCGAACTTTAATTACAGTAAAAGAGCCGGTAGAGTTAAAAAAAATAAAATATTTGTTTTTAAATAAACCAAAATCTATACAAGTAAAAATAAAATTATAGAAGGATAGTTTAACGGTAAAGCATTGGTTTCCAAAACCAAATTTGTGGGTTCGATTCCCTCTCTTTCTGGAACTTAGAATTCCCTTAGAGTTTTATAAATTTAAAAAGGTTTAAATCCTTTTTTTATTTCTAAAAAACTAGGTTATTTATTTTTATGTTATTACAAGCTGCACAAAAAATTGGAGCTGGATTATCAACCATTGGAGTTGCTGGATCTGGAGTAGGTATTGGAATTATTTTCGGAGCATTAATTATTGGAACATCAAGAAACCCATTTCTAAAAGATGATATGTTTAGATCTGCTATGCTTGGATTTGCTTTAACTGAGGCTATTGCGTTATTTGCTTTAATGATGGCGTTCTTAATTTTATTCGTTTAATCTATTGAATACTTTTATATTCTTCTCAAATTTAGTTAAAAAAATATTTAAATATTCTCTTCTAATTATATTTTTAAAATATAAATTTTATGAAATTAAAGAAATTAAAGTCAACAACAAATGGTGTTCGACACCAAATAAATATTCAAAAAAGTCTTTTAGCCAAAAACAATCGTATTTTTCGATCAACTATAAAAGGATTTAAGTCATGTTCAGGTAGATCACCAACAACAGGACATATAACATCTTGGCATAAATGCGGGGGGCATAAAAAACTTTTTCGAGATATTGATTTTATGAATAATGAGTATTCTGCTATAAATTTAGCTTCTTTTTATGATCCTTATCGAACTTCTTTTGTTTTTTTAAATTTTGATTTAAAAACCAAAAATTTTTTTCGAACTTTAGGAACTAATAATATTTATCCCGGTAGTTTTTTGATGTGTAAATCTAAGTTAACTGAATTGAAATTAGGTTATAGAACGCAAATTAAAAATATTCCTACAGGCTCGTTAATTCATACTTTAAGCTTGGCGCAAAAATCAATTGGTCAGTATATTCGATCTGCTGGAACATTTGGTCAAATTATTCAACGAGATCAAAATAAAGCAAAAATTAGGTTGCCTTCTAATCAAATTATAGAAGTAGGAATAAATTCTTTTGCAACTATAGGTGTTATATCGAATTTACAACATAATTTAACTTATTTAGGTAAAGCAGGACGAAATCGGTTATTGGGACGTCGTCCGATTGTACGAGGAATTGCTATGAATCCAGTGGATCATCCTCACGGAGGTCGAAGTAATGGCGGACGACCTTCTGTAACACCATGGGGTTTGCCAACAAAAGGTGGATTCTATTTGAAAAAACGTAAAAAATCATAATGAGCAGATCTAAATGGAAAGGGCATTTTGTTGATACTTCTTTTAATGGAGTTATTAAAAAAAATCTAAAAGTATGGTCTAGACGAAGTACTATACCATTTAATTTTATTGGTATGTATGTTTTAGTACATAATGGTAAGGAATTTAGAAAAGTTTATATTACTCGTGAAAAAGTAGGTTTAAAATTTGGAGAATTTGCGTTTACTCGTAAATATACATCAAAGTATAAAAGCCTTAAATCAACATCAATAAAAAAAAAAAATACTTAACGTTTTATGGGACAAACTTCAAATATTGTAACTTTACGAAAACAACCCCAAAATTATATTTTAGCAACTACTGAAGTAAAACTTTTTTTACATGGCTTAAAGTTTTTAAATATATTTGAAAGGTCGTTAAATAAAAAAGGTTTTGTAACTTTAACAAAACATTTAAGTTTTGAAACAAATATTATTTATTTGCAATTTAATGTTTTTTATAAAACTAAAAAATTAGCGGATTATAAATATAATAAAATTAAATTTCTTCCTAAAAAAGTAGGGTTTAAAAATACTTTGAATTTACAAAAACTATTAATAAAAAATTTTAGTTTGTTTAAAAATTCAGTTTTTGTGCTTAAAATTTATAATATGAATAAAGAATTAAAAATAAAAAATTTGAAAAGTTTATATTTTAATTTTAAGCGTTTTATAAATGTTTTATTCTTACGAAGATTTAATTTATTTATTGATTTTTTAAAAATCACTTCACTTTTTATCAATTCCAAAGTTGATGTTAAAATTTATTTGCATTTTTTAGGCCAAATTTTTCGTTTATTACAAAAAAAATCACATACAAGATTTATTTTTTTTTTAAAGTTTTTATTTTCAAAATTTTTAAATAATAAAATTAATTGCTTAAAAGGAGTAAAATTTATAATAAATGGTAAAATTCAAGGTAAATTACGAGCAAACTCAACACGTGTATTAGTTGGTTCCGTTCCAATTCAAACAATAACTGCAAATATTGAATTTAATAAAATTCATGTTTATACACGATATGGAGCTTTTGGATTCAAAATGTGGATACATCGATAATAATTAGAAAATATGATGTTCATTCCAAAACAAACAAAATACAAAAAACAACAAAAAGGTAAAAACTTTAACCGTATTACAAACGTTTATAATATAGATAAATTTAATTTAGGCTCTATTTCTTTAAAATCGATTGATTCTGGACGTTTAAATTCTAAACAAATAGCCTCGATGAGACAAGCAATTCAAAAAATTATTAAAAAATCTGGTCGATTGATTGTTAATATTTTTCCGGCAACCCCTATCAGTAAAAAACCTGTGGAAGTCCGTATGGGTAAAGGTAAAGGAAATGTAGATCATTGGGTTTTTAAAGTAACAAGCGGAATTGTTTTATGTGAAATTGAAACATCTAATCCGGTTATTGGTCTAAAAGCGATGCAAGCAGCTCAATTTCGTCTTCCGATAAAAACCAAAATTATTTTAACTTAAATTTTATGGCATATAAAAATTTTTATACAAATTTTGAAAATCAAGTATTTTTTGAAAAAAAAATACTAAGTCAATATGTTTACGGAAAACACTTTGTACGTAATAATGTTTTAGCTAATATTAAACAGGTTGATAATTATACCTCACTTACCAATCTTTTAACAAAAACTCCTTTACCTATTGGTTTTTCTTTCTATACGAATCGTTTTCTTTTTAAACATAATTTAAATAAAAATTTTAAAATTACTTCTTTTTTAAATTTTTCCAATTCCTATACTTCAACTTTAAGTTTAAAACTATATAACATTTTTCAAATTTTACAAAAAAAAAATAGAACTAGATTTAGAAAACAAATGTTTTTTTTAAACCCTATTAAAGGGGGTTTTGTTGCTTTTTCTATCGGAGTAAAAGGGTTTATACCTCAAAGTCACACACCATTTCTTTTTAAGTTATTATTGAAAGGTTGTTTAAACCAAAGTCCTGCCTTCGTTTTGGCAACTTCAAGTTTTTTGGTTACAAATGAACATATTATTAGAAAATATCTATCTTTTAAAGTTCCTTTTTATAAAATTAAAGTTACACTTTTTCCAAGTTATAATCTTCAATTTTCAAAAGTAAGTGCAAGAAAAAAGTGGTTTCTTAAAAATTGTTTAAATTTTGTTTTTTTAGGAATAAATGTTAATGTCATTAAGCCTAAAAAAATCAAATTTTCAGTTAGTCGTAAAAAAAAATATTTATTGTCTAAACCTAGTAAGGTTTAAAAGCTCTAAATTAGATCTATTATCATTAAAAAAAAAAAAGTCTTTACTAGAATTTTATTTAGTTTCTAACACGTTAAAAGATCAAAATTTTTATATTATTGAAAATAATATAAAGGCGATGGATACTAAACGCATTAACGATTGCAAAATTCGTAAATTAGTAAAAACTGGAGTGTTGTTAAGTAACGAACGTATTTTTAATGATAAAAATAAAATGAAATATTTTTTAAGGTTACTTATATTTTCTAATTTTAATAGTTTAAATCAATATTTTTTAACAACTAGAAAGCAAGGAAGTTCTTTACCTTCACTTATAAAAGTTAATTTTTTGTCTTTTCAAAAGGTAAGTGTTTTTTTATTATATTTAGTTAATTTTGAAAGGTTATGTATTAATTTTCGCGTTCGTTTAAAATTAATTACTTCAAGATAGGATAAACATTCTATTGTAAATTCAATGTCCTCTTAGTCTAATGGTTAGGACTTCGCCTTTTCACGGCGATAGCGCGAGTTCAATTCTCGCAGAGGACAGTAAATTTTAAAAAAAAATTTAGCTTATGGATCTAATTATTTTTAAATCATTTATTCCGGAAATATTTCTTTCATTATCAATTTTATTTCAATTAGTTTTTAATGCAAGAATTATTAATAATTGGAAATTTAATTTTCCCATTATTGATCGTGAAACGGTAACTCAAACAGTTTTTATTTTATTTTGTTTACTTTTTTTATTTTTAAATGTTCGAATAGAAGGTTTTTTTTCGAATTTTTTATTTTTAAATGATAAGAGTGCAATTCTTTGTAAAATTTTACTAGTTATTGTAAGTTTAGCAATCTCGGGTGTTCTGTTACAATCGTTTACTTTACAAAAATTAAATTTTTTTGAATATTTTAATTTATTTTTACTATCTATTTTTTCGTTGTTACTGTTAATAAGTTCATCAGATCTTATTTCATTATATTTATTGATTGAAATGCAAGCGCTATGTTTTTATGTATTAGCAACGTTTAAAAAAAATTCAGCATTTTCTACCGAATCAGGTCTAAAGTATTTTATTCTTGGTTCTTTTATTTCAGGATTTTTTTTATTTGGTGCTTCATTAATTTATGGGTGTTTAGGAACATTAAGTTTAAGTAATTTAAGTTTATTATTAGCGTTTCCATTTTCAACTTTTAATAATGATTTGAGGTGTATCGTTTTAGTCGGAATAATTTTTGTAACTGCAACTTTACTTTTTAAAATAGCCTGCGCGCCTTTTCATTTTTGGGCACCAGATGTTTATGAAGGGGCTCCATTAAGTTCTACAGTAATTTTTTCAATTGTTCCAAAGATATCAATTTTTTATTTTTTTACAAAATGGATTAGTTCAATTAGTTTATTGTTTTATGATATGCAAAATATTTTAATCATTTTTGCAGTTTTGTCAACATTTATTGGAACTTTTTTTGCATTAGGTCAAAAAAGATTAAAAAGACTTCTTATTTACAGTTCTATTGCACAAATAGGTTTTTTAGTAGCAGGTTTAGCGTTAAATACAGTAGGTGGATTCATTTCAGTTTATTTTTTTCTTTTAGTTTATCTTTTAACATCAATTTTGATTTGGGGCCATTTTGCAATGTTTTATTTTTTTCAAACACAAATTACTTCATTTTATTCTACAATGGCTAATACATTATTTATTTCAAATTTAGTAAATTTTTATAAGTCAAACCCATTATGGTCTTTTTCGTTTATTATTATCATGTTTTCAGTAGCCGGAATTCCACCATTAACAGGTTTTTTAGCAAAAATTATGATTTTATTTGATTTAATTGATGCAAAATATATTTTACCAGCGATCATGTTGATTATTTTAAGTTCAATTTCAGTCTTTTATTATATAAGAGTAATTAAAGTAATGTTTTTTGAACCTAGAAAAGTTGAGAAAATTAAAGAAAAATCACAAATTGTGTTTTTTAATATTTATTTAGATTCGATATATTTATTGTTTACAGTAAGTTTATTTTGCCTAATGATATTATTTTTTTATCCAAATGTTTTATTTTTATTGTGTCAATATATTGTTATTTATGGGACACAATTTTAATGTGTTATAATCTATTTATTAAATAAATATGAAAATAAAATTTTTTAAATCGGTAGGGAATATTATTCCAATACTTTCTTCATTATCTATTTGTGATGAACAATGTTTTGTTGTTTCTTACAAAAAATTATTAATTGCTTTAAGATGTTTAAAGCTTCACATAAATTATCAATATAATTTATTATCGTGTATTTCGGGTGTTGATTTATTGCACTCGCGTTATCGGTTTGGGGTTATATATGATTTATTAAGTATTACTTATAACTCGAGAATACGAGTAAAAGTTTTTATTAACGAAACTACTTCGGTGGATTCAACAGTAGATATTTTTTACAATGCTAATTGGTGGGAGCGTGAAATTTGGGATTTGTATGGTATATATTTCAATAAACATCCTGATTTAAGACGTATTTTAACGGATTATGGTTTTGAAGGATACCCAATGCGAAAAGATTTTCCGTTATCTGGGTATGTAGAGTTAAGGTATAGTCAAAACAAAAAAAGAATTATTGTTGAGCCGCTAGAGTTAACTCAAGATTTTCGATATTTTAATTTTGAAACTCCTTGGTAAACTATAAAGAATAGAAAACTTTTATGATTTTAAAGAAAAAAGAATTAAATCGAGAATTAAAAAATTTTACTATAAATTTTGGTCCACAACATCCGGCTGCTCACGGGGTGTTACGATTAATTTTAGAGCTAGATGGTGAAGTTATTGAACGAGCAGACCCTCATATTGGTTTATTACATAGGGGGACAGAAAAATTAATTGAATATAAAACTTATTTACAAGCACTTCCTTATTTTGATCGTTTAGATTACGTTTCGATGATGGCGCAAGAGCATACTTATTCATTAGCGGTCGAAAAAATTGGAAACATTCAAATTCCACGAAGAGCCCAAATTTTACGAGTTTTATTTGCAGAAATTACCCGAATCTTAAATCATCTACTTGCTGTCGGGTGCCATGCTATGGATGTTGGAGCTATGACTCCTTTCATGTGGGCTTTTGAGGAAAGAGAAAAATTAATGGAGTTTTATGAAAGAGTCTCTGGAGCACGAATGCATGCAGCATATATTCGACCCGGGGGAGTTAGTGCAGATATTCCATTAGGTTTTTTAGATGACGTTCATTTATTTGCAGCTCAATTTAATTACAGGCTAGATGAGATGGAAGAAATGCTTACTGATAATAGAATTTGGAAAGAACGTTTAGTTGATATTGGTGTAGTTCCGTATAAAAAAGCTTTAGAGTGGGGGTTAAGTGGAGTAATGTTACGTGGTTCGGGAGTCTCGTGGGATTTACGAAAAACACAACCTTATGAAATTTATTCCGAATTAGATTTTTCAATTCCTATTGGAAATAGTGGAGATTGTTATGACAGGTATTTAATTCGAATTGAAGAAATGCGTCAGTCATTAAAAATTATTCAAGAATCTATTAGTTTAATTGAAGAGGGACCCGTTAAAACTACGAATTATAAAGTTAGTCCTCCATCTAGAACTTTAATGAAAAATTCTATGGAAGCAGTTATTCATCATTTCAAATTTTATACTGAAGGTTTAGTTTTACCATTTGGAGAAACCTATACAGCCACAGAAGCACCGAAAGGAGAGTTCGGGGTGTATTTAGTTTCAAACAATACAGAACGACCGTATAGATGTAAAATCAAGGCTCCAGGCTTTGGTCATTTACAGATTTTAAATGATATGGCGAAAGGTCATATGATTGCAGATGTAGTTACCATTATTGGTACTCAAGATATAGTATTTGGTGAAATAGATCGATAAAAATTTATGTTATTAACTTCAATTTTTTTTACTCTTTGTGTCAGTCTGGTTATACTTTTTTTTATTGATGCTAAAAATCATTTTTTAGTACGAAGTTTAGCTTTGGGTGCATCCGGATTAAGTTTAATTTTATCCAGTATTTTTTTAATACAATTTGATAGCAATATTTATTATTTTCAAAATATTGTTACGTATGACTTAGGTTCAAGTTTATTTAATTTAAGTTATTCATTTGGAATTGATGGGATATCCATTTTTTTCTTCTTTTTAAGTAGCTTATTAATTTTTCTTTGTATGTTATTTATTTGGAATGAAAATAACTATAAAAATTATGCCTTAACGCTACTTATAATTGAATTGTTTTTACTGATTATTTTTTCAGTACTAGATCTATTTATTTTTTATATATTTTTTGAAGCGATTTTGATTCCAATGTATCTTATGATCGGTTTTTGGGGTTCTCGCGAAAGAAAAATTAGAGCAGCATATTTATTTTTTTTTTATACATTATGTGGGTCTATTATGATGTTAATTGGAATTCTTTATATTTATTCTGTTACAGGAACTTTAAATTTAGAATATCTTTTGACTTGGAAGTTTAGTCAAACCGAACAATTGTTTTTATGGTTAGCTTTCTTTTTATCTTTTGCCTCAAAGATTCCAATGTTTCCTTTTCATATTTGGCTTCCAGAAGCACACGTTGAGGCACCAACTGTCGGGTCAGTTTTATTAGCAGGTATTTTATTAAAGCTGGGAGTTTATGGTTTTTTAAGGTTTAGTTTAACTTTATTTCCAGATGCATCATTTTTTTTTGCTCCGTTAGTCTATTTATTATCTTTAATAGGAATTTTATATGCCTCAATGACAGCTATTCGACAAACAGATTTAAAAAGAATTATTGCTTACTCATCAATTGCTCATATGAATCTAGTAACTTTAGGTATTTTCAGTTTTAATATTTTAGGTATTGAAGGAGCAATTTTACAAAGTATTAGTCATGGTTTCGTATCTGGTGGAATGTTTTTATTAATTGGTATTTTATATGATCGTTATCATTCTCGATTCTTGTATTATTATGGGGGATTAGTTCATATGATGCCGATTTATGCTGTTTTGTTTTTGATTTTTACAATGGCAAATATTGCTTTACCAGGAACTAGTAGTTTTGTAGGTGAATTTTTATTATTAACTAGTATTTATAAAACAAATGTACTTACTTGTGTAATAAGTGCTTTAGGAGTCATTTTATGTGGAGGTTATTCATTATGGTTATACAATAGAGTAATTTTTGGAAATTTAAAAATAGATTACACCGTCAAATTTACTGATATGAACTTTAGAGAATTTAGTGTTTTACTCCCATTATTATTTTTCATCTTTGTAATGGGGTTATACCCATCTTTTTTTTCATCGTTTTTACATTTAGCTAGTTCAGGTTTATCTTTTATTAGTAATTAAAGAATTTTGCAATTATGGTACATTTAAATAATAAAAAATTTAATTATATTGTGAGTGATTATTTAGTCGATTATGATTTAATTCATAAATATAATTTAAAAAATATTTATCAACGGCCTAAAATAAAAAAAATAGTGCTACATTTTTTATTAAAAGATTTATTATCTTCGACAAATTCAGTGAAAAAGATAACTAATAATATTCAAATAAAAGCATTTTTTATTTTTTATATTCTTTTTTCATTAAATTCGTATATTAATATAGCGAAAACATCTTTTAATAAGCTGTTACAAAAAAATGCAGACAATGAGTATTCATTAAAAGTTATTTTATCGTCAAGAAAAGATATTAATAATTTTTTATTAATGTTTTTTGTTGAAAATTATAATCAATTTGCAAAAGAAAAATTAGAAATTTTTAAAAAGAAAAATCATAAAAGTTTAGAGTTTACAAAAAATCAATTTTGTTATAATTTTTCCGTTCCAGGAAAATCTTTTTTTGATCTTAATGATTTTTTTAGACAGAATACTAAAGACACTAATTTAAAAGATTTAAATATAAAATTAAGTTTCGTATTTGACGGAGTAACGAAAACCAAAAATATCAATAATTTAATTAAAAGTATTTCATTTTTTTGGGTAGCTTCTTAAAAGTTGTTCTAAAAATAAGATTGAATATTATTTCATTTTTTAATAAAAAATTAAAATTATGTTTTTTTTAATAATACTGTTACCACTACTAGGCTTTTTTAGTGGAAGTTTGTTTGGGCGTTTTCTTGGAGCCGGGGTTTGTTTTATAACAACTTTTTGTACTTTTTCATCATTTCTTTTATCCCTTTTCTTATTATACGATATTGCTTCAACAGGAAATGTTTATGTTTTTAATTTAACTAAATGGATTTACGTTGATTCGTTACAAGTAGATTGGTCATTTTTTTTTGATAGTTTAACATCTGTGATGTTAGTTATTGTAACTTTTATTTCATCTCTTGTACATTTATATTCAACAGAATATATGGAAAACGATCCTCATTTACCTAGGTTTATGTCGTATTTATCTTTATTTACGTTTTTTATGCTTATGCTTGTAACTGCAAATAATTTTTTACAAATGTTTGTTGGATGGGAAGGTGTAGGTGTTTCTTCCTATTTATTAATCAATTTTTGGTTTACAAGAATTCAAGCAAATAAAGCAGCAATTAAAGCGATGTTAGTAAATAGAATTGGAGATTTTGCATTATTAATTGCAATTTTTACTATATATTTTGTTTTTAATAGTTTAGATTACGATATTGTTTTTAGTTTAGTTCCATTAGCTATTGATTATAAAGTCATTGTAATGGGTTTTCAAGTCCCTGTTTTAGATTTAATTGGAGTTTTTTTGTTTATGGGTGCTATGGGAAAATCAGCCCAACTTGGGTTGCATACCTGGTTACCTGATGCTATGGAAGGACCAACTCCAGTTTCAGCATTAATTCATGCTGCCACTATGGTAACAGCAGGAGTTTTTTTATTAGCTCGATGTTCATATATTTTTGAATTTTCACCGTTAAGCCTAAATATTGTTGTATTAATTGGATCAGCTACTGCATTTTTTGCTGCAACAACTGGTTTATTTCAAAATGATATGAAAAGAGTAATTGCTTACTCTACTTGTAGTCAGTTAGGTTATATGATTTTTGCATGTGGACTATCGAGTTATGAAGTTGGAATCTTTCACTTATCTAACCATGCTTTTTTTAAAGCTTTACTGTTTTTAGGAGCGGGGTCAGTCATTCATGCAATGTCAGATGAGCAAGATATGCGAAAAATGGGAGGTTTAAAAAATCTTTTACCGTTTTCTTATGCAATTATGCTTATAGGCTCATTAGCTTTAATGGGTTTTCCGTTTTTAGCAGGTTTCTATTCAAAAGATGTTATTTTAGAAGTCAGTTATGCTAAGCATACTATTTCGGGTCATTTTTCATTTATTTTAGGAGTATTAGCTGCATTTTCAACTGCATTTTATTCTATAAGATTATTATTTTTAGTCTTTTTGGCGAATCCAAATGCAAACAAAAATGTTCTATTAAATGCTCATGAAGGAACATGGCGTATGACACTGCCTTTATTTCTATTATCTATTTTAAGTATTTTTATAGGTTTTTTATCAAAAGATTTATTTATTGGGTTCGGTACTAATTATTGGGGGGCTGCAATTTTTGTTGCACCTCAAAATTATCTTTTAACTGATATTGAATTCCTTGCAATTGGTTATAAAATCTTACCGCTAATTGTAACTTTATTAGGAGCCTTTACCTCATTTATGTTATATAAATATAAATTGTTAGATTATTTAACTGTAAAAAAAAGTAATGTTTTTAAATATTTTTATAATTTTTTTAATAAAAAATGGTATTTTGATAGATTATACAATGCTTTCGTTGGTCAAAAAGTTTTAGATAGTGGTTATAATTATTTTTATAAAACTATTGATCGAGGATTAATAGAAAAAGTTGGTCCGACAGGTATCTTAAATTGTTTTAGTCATCTTATGAAATTCATTAAAAGTTTTCAAAGTGGGTTCATGATCAGTTATTTAATTAACATATTAGGGTTTATGGCTGTGTTTCTATTATTTTCATTTGAACAAGCCTTTTTCTCGTGTTGTGTTTTTTCTTTAGCTGTTTTATTTGGTTATTACGATGAAGAAATTTATTAAATAATTAAAAATATTTTTCTGGTAAATATAGCTTAATGGTAGAGTATCAAATTGTGGCTTTGATGGTTGTGGGTTCAAGTCCCATTATTTACCCTTCTTTTTTAAGCTTTGTTGGCGGAATTGGTAGACGCGTCAGACTTAAAATTTGTTCTTTATATAAAGGTGTTGGTTCAAGTCCAATACAAAGCAAAAAGTGTAAAATAAAAATTTATGTTAAGTTTTAATGTTTTATTAAATTCTTCATTAATAACATCTTGTGATGCAGCTGAGGCTTGGCAACTTAATTGTCAAGATCCAGCAACTCCGATGTTTGAAGGTATGATTTTTTTTCATAATTATCTACTATTTTTTTTAATTTTTATTTCGGTTCCAGTTATAATGTTAATATATAAAATTTGTACTACTTTTAACGAGGAAGCCAATCCTGTTTCAAATAAATTTACTCATTCTAGTATGTTAGAGATTATTTGGACAATTATACCTGCTCTTATTTTATTATTAATTGCAATTCCATCTTTTGCCTTATTATATTCATTAGACGAATTAATTGATCCAGTATTAACTTTAAAAATTATTGGTCACCAATGGTATTGGAGTTATGAATATTCTGATTATGTAACTTTAGAAGGAGGAGATACATTAGCTTTCGATGCGTATATGATTGCAAGTGAGGATTTAGTTAAAGGAGCTTTTAGATTATTAGAAGTTGATAATCGAATTGTTTTACCTATTAATAGTCATATTAGATTATTAATTACAGCAGCAGATGTTTTACATTGTTGGACTATTCCCTCTTTTGGTGTCAAAGTTGATGCCTGTCCTGGACGATTAAGTCAAGCTTCATTATTTATTAAAAGAGAAGGAGTTTACTATGGTCAATGTAGTGAAATTTGTGGAGTAAATCATGGATTTATGCCTATTGTAGTGAAAGGTGTTTCAGTAGATCAATTCACAAATTGGATTGCAGATAAATTAGAAGATATCGTAATTGATTAATCTTTTTAATTTTTTCTTTAAGTGTTTTATACTCTTAATAAAAGAATCTAAATAAACTATTATATATATATATAATTATGTTAAACGCTAGATGGAATAAAGATTTTATATTATCGTTTGTGGATTCTCATATTATTGATTATCCAACTCCAATTAATTTAAATTATTTATGGAGTTTTGGTTCAACTGCTGGTTTATGTTTAGGTATTCAAATTGTTACAGGAATTTTTTTAGCAATGCATTATACTCCTCATATTGATATGGCATTTTCCAGTGTTGAGCATATTATGCGAGACGTAAATAATGGTTGGTTACTTAGATATCTTCATGCAAATGGAGCTTCTATGTTTTTTATTGTTGTTTATGCTCACATTTTTAGAGGATTATATTTTGGTTCATATATGAATCCTAGAGGTAGACTTTGGGCAAGTGGAGTTATTATTTTTTTATTAATGATGGCTACAGCTTTTATGGGTTATGTTTTACCATGGGGGCAAATGAGTTTTTGGGGTGCTACTGTAATTACTAATTTATTTTCTGCTATTCCATTAGTAGGAGGTTCTATCGTAGAATGGTTATGGGGAGGTTTTTCAGTTAGTAATGCTACTTTAAACAGGTTTTTTAGTCTTCATTATTTAGTTCCATTTTTAATTGTAGGTTTAGTGTTACTTCATTTAAGTTTATTACATCAAAATGGTTCAAATAATCCATTAGGAATAAATTCTAATCCAGATACTATTTCATTTTATCCATATTTTTACGTTAAAGACTTATTTTCATTTTTAATTTTAGTTTTATTTTTCTCTTTTTTTGTTTGTTTTTATCCGAATGTTTTAGGTCATGCTGATAATTATATTCCAGCAAATCCATTAGTTACTCCGTCTCATATTGTACCAGAGTGGTATTTTTTACCATTCTATGCAATTTTAAGATCAATTCCTGATAAATTAGGAGGAGTAGTTGCAATGGTTGCAGCAATTTTAATTTTATTATTATTACCTATCATTAATACTTCAAAAGTAAGAAGTAGTAAGTTTCGTCCTATTTTTAGTATTGCTTATTGGTTTTTAGTATCTGACTTTTTATTATTAGGTTGGCTTGGTCAAAAACCAGTTGAAAGTCCTTATATTGAAGTAGGAATGGCTGCTACCGCATTTTATTTTATATTTTTATTAGTTTTAGTTCCAATTATCGGATTAATTGAAAATAAATTAGTAAGAAATTAAAATTATATTTATTTTTTTACAAAAATATATTGTGTAAATTAGCAAATATTTTATAAATAATTAATTTATCTTTTTATGATTTCAATAAAAATTGATCATATTGAATTTTTAGTAAAATCGAAAATTTCAATTTTAGAAGCATGTAAATCTTTGGGAATAACAATTCCACGATTTTGTTATCATGAAACTTTATCTGTTGCAGGTAATTGTCGAATGTGTTTAGTTGAGATTGAAGGTTTAGAAAAACCTGTTGCCTCTTGTGTTACAGAAGTTGATAGTAATATGAGTATTCTTATTAATAGTTCTTTTGTAAAAAAAGCTCGCGAAAATGTTGTTGAAACTTTATTAATTAATCACCCTTTAGATTGTCCTATTTGTGATCAAGCAGGGGAATGTGATTTACAAGATCAAACTAAAATGTTTGGTAGTGAGTCTAGTCGATTTTTTTTTAATAAAAGAGGTGTTGAAGATAAAAATTGTGGTCCGTTAATTAAAACAATCATGACTCGTTGTATTCATTGTACAAGATGTGTTCGCTTTAGTTCAGAAGTAGCAGGTTTAGATTATTTAGGTACATTTAATCGTGGAACATCCACTGAAATTGGTAATTATGTTTCCAAAATGTTTAAGTCAGAAATTTCTGGTAATGTTATTGATTTATGCCCCGTTGGGGCATTAACGTCAAAACCATATGCTTTTAAATCACGTCCTTGGGAATTGAAATTAAATGAAAGTATCGATTTAACTGATAGTACTGGTTCAAATATTTATGTTAATTTTAAAGAATCTGAAATTTTTAGAATTATTCCAAAACCTTGTAGTTCAATTAATGATAGTATTATTTCAGATAAAGCACGTTTCTCTTATGATGCTTTAAAAAATAACCGTATTGAAAATTTGTTTAAACATGATTTAAAAACTTTGAGATATGAAATTATTAATTGGGTAAACTTTTTTGAAAGTACTAATGATTTATTAAATAATGATAAAAAAATTAATATTCTGGTCGATAGTGAAATTGATTTATATACGATTGAATTTTTTAAGAAATTAAAAAATAGATTTTTAGGTAGAGTTAGTATTAATACTGTTAGTGGAAATTTAATTAGAAGTAATTTTTTTAAAACAAATTCAGTTAATAAAATTTCAGACATTGAAAAGAGCAATAATGTTTGTTTTTTATTAAGTTCAAATCCTAAATTAGAAAGTGCAATTCTAAATGCGAAATTAAGATTTAAATATAAAAATAATATATATAATGTTTATAGTTTAGGTCAATCATTTTCATATAATATTCCTTCTAATTTCGTGAATTTAAACTTGAATAAAATTTTTAATATTTTTGAAGGTAAAAACTTTTTTCTATCTAAATTATTAATTAATTCATGTAGTCCATTAATTTTAATTGGGGAACATTTAAATAAAAGAGTCGGGAGTGTTAGTAGTTTAATGCAATTTATTCGATCTAAGATTGTAAGTTCGAAAATTATCGAAATTAAAGCTTTTTGTAATAGTGCAGTTCAAGAGTATTTAAATATTAAAACTTTAAATAGTTATACTATGCAAAAGAATAGCATTTTTATAGCAATAAATTTAGATGATGTTGTTGTTTTAAGAAAAATGTTTCATAAAAAAGATAAACTTTTAATTTGGTTAAATAGTCATGGTTCAAATATGGCATTAGAAGCAGATGTAATTATTCCAACTTTAACTAGTTTTGAAAATGAAGAAATTTTTTTTAATTTAGAAGAAAGACCACAAAAAACTAATAGAACATTTAGTAGTTTTTTTAATGCGCAATCAACTAAAAATATTTTTCGATCGATCTTTGACTTAAATGAAAAACAATTATCTAATAAAGTAAATTCCTTTAATTATCTATTAGAGATTATTAATGCAGGAAGTAAATTTAATGTTTTAAATAATGTTTTATCACTAAATCTAGGAGTTAATAATGTTGTTCGGATTAGTAATCATCCAATTAAATCAAGTATTGAAGATTTTTACTTATCTAATAAATTTACTAAGAATTCATTAGTTATGAATCAATGTTCGCAATTAGCACGAAAATCTTCAACAAATTTTCCAGAGATAGGAAATGTTTAAACAATTTGTTTAAGATAAATAGTAGTAATTATTTATTAAAGTTTCTTGCTAAATTGGTAACCTATCTTTTTTATAGGGGGCTTTTAGTTTAATGGTAAAACGTACTGCTCATAACGGTAATAATATAAGTTCAATTCTTATAAAGCCCATTTTAGATACTTTTAAGATTAAATAACATAACGGTAATGTATTAGATTGCAAATCTTGTAATAAGGGTTCGATTCCCTTTTTGATCTTTTTTCGATATTTAGAGTTACAATAAAATTTTAAAAGTTAAAGTTTAAGATGTCAACTTTTGTTAGCAACTTATATAATTTTTCATCTCGTTGGTTATTTTCAACCAATCATAAAGATATTGGTATTTTATATCTTATTTTTGGAGGTTTTTCGGGTATTTTAGGAACTACAATGTCAGTATTAATTCGATTAGAGTTAGCTAATCCAGGAAATCAAATTTTAAATGGAAATCATCAATTATACAATGTTTTAGTTACAGGGCATGCTTTTCTTATGATTTTTTTCATGGTTATGCCAATTTTAATTGGAGGTTTCGGTAACGTTATTATTCCACTTATGCTTGGTGCACCTGATATGGCTTTTCCAAGATTAAATAATATTTCTTTTTGGTTATTACCACCATCTTTATTATTACTTGTATCTTCTACTTTAGTAGAAGCAGGAGCAGGTACAGGTTGGACTGTTTATCCACCTTTATCTTCAGTACAAGCTCATTCAGGACCTTCTGTTGATTTAGCTATTTTTAGTTTACACTTATCAGGAGCATCTTCAATTTTAGGAGCAATTAATTTTATTGCTACTATTCTTAATATGAGAGCGCCAGGGTTAACTATGCATAGATTACCTTTATACGTGTGGTCTATTTTAATTACAGCAGTTTTATTAGTTTTAGCGATTCCAGTTTTAGGAGGAGCAATTACTATGCTTCTAACCGACCGTAATTTCAATACTAGTTTTTTTGATCCAGCGGGAGGAGGAGATCCAATCTTATATCAACATTTATTTTGGTTTTTTGGTCACCCAGAAGTTTATATTCTAATTTTGCCAGGGTTTGGTATGGTTAGTCAAATTATTGCAACTTTTTCGAATAAACCAGTATTCGGTTATTTAGGAATGGTTTATGCAATGTTATCAATTGGTTTTTTAGGATTTATTGTTTGGGCACATCATATGTACACAGTAGGTCTTGACGTTGATACTAGAGCATACTTTACTGCAGCAACTATGATTATTGCGGTTCCAACAGGTATTAAAATTTTTAGTTGGTTAGCAACAATGTGGGGAGGTTCTTTGAGAATTGAAACACCTATGATGTTCGTTATCGGATTCTTATTTCTATTTACTATTGGAGGAATTACCGGAGTGGTGCTTTCAAATTCTGGAGTTAGTGCAATGATGCATGATACTTATTATATTGTAGCGCATTTTCATTATGTTTTATCAATGGGAGCAGTATTTTCTATTTTTGCAGGATGGTATTATTGGATTGGGAAAATGACTGGTTATCAATATCCGGAAGTTTTAGGACAAATTCATTTTTGGTTATTCTTTATTGGAGTAAATTTAACTTTTTTTCCGATGCATTTTTTAGGGTTAGCGGGAATGCCTAGAAGAATACCAGATTATCCAGACGCTTATGCTGGGTGGAATGCTGTTGCATCTTTCGGGTCTCAAGTCTCTGCGATATCGGCAGTTGTTTTTTTAGTTGTTGTTTATAAAACATTAACTGACGGAAATCTTGTTACTAAAAAAAATGTTTGGAGAAGATAATAAAGGTTTTAATTTTTTTAAAATATAAAACTACCTTAAGACTTTTATAGTCTTATTAAAATAATTTACATATATTTACTTTTAAAAAATAATCTTTTTTCCAAGCTTTGTTGGCGGAATTGGTAGACGCGTCAGACTTAAAATTTGTTCCTTATACAAGGGTGTTGGTTCAAGTCCAATACAAAGCAATCTTTTGGTTATTAATAATAATATAGCTACTTTTAATTAAAAAAAAGTTAGTATAAAAGGGTATCTTGATATCAATATGCTACAATAAAATGAGGTTAAAATTCAAGTTTAATTGATTACAATTAATTGTCTTAAATAATTTTGGAGATGTTTTTAACATTAATAAAGGAATATTTTTTAGGATTGCTAAATTAGTTAAAATTATTGTTTTAAACAAATTTAAAAATTTTTCTAATAGGGTTAGAAATAAACATGTGTTGTTTTGGGTATTTTTTCTAAGTTTATTAAAAAGTGCGCAGTTCGCCCAATTTACCTGTATAAAACTCGCAGGTTTGCCCTATGTTATAATAGGTAGGTTGCGCATTCTGCCCGAAAAAACGGCGAGTAAGGAGGGTACCTTAGTATCGATTTTCTATAGGAAAAACAGGGTTGAAATTCAATTTTAATTTGTTGTAATTAGTTGTTTTAAATAAATTTGGAGATGTTTTTAACATTAATAAAGAAATATTTTTTAGAGTTGCTAAATTAGTTAAAATTCTTATTTTAAACAAACTTAAAAATTTTTCTAATAGAATTAAAAATGAATATATGTTGTTTTGGGTATTTTCTCTAGGTTTTTTTTAAAGTGCGCAGTTCGCCCAATTTACCTGTATAAAACTCGCAGGTTTGCCCTATGTTACAATAGGTAGGTTGCGCATTCTGCCCGAAAAAACGGCGAGTAAGGGGGGTACCTTAGTATCGATTTTCTATAGGAAAAACAGAGTTAAAATTCAATTTTAATTTGGTGTAATTAGTTGTCTTAAATAAATTTGGGGATATTTTTAACATTAGTAAAGGAACAAAAATTTAAAGTAAATAAATTCACTTTTTTAAGGGGAAAAGGGTGTGGTGGCTGGCTGATGACATGTTTGATGTTATTATTTTTTTATGCTCTCAAATAAGAACTTTGGGGGGTAGGGGGGTAACCAGCATCTAACTCAATGTTCCCCTTTCTATAATGTAAATGTATATGTTAGTCCTTATTATAAGTTTGTCTTAGTTTAATAACTAGTTGAGTTTAAAAATATTTTTTGAATTTATAGATAGGTGAAAAGGATTGTTTCAAATAAATTTAGAGTTTTTATTAATTTCATTAAAAATTTGGTATTTGCTAATCGTTGCCTTGATATTTAATGGGTACAATTTGTCTGATCTTGGTTAAGTTACGATGAACTTATAAATGGGCTATAGCCAAAGGGTAAGGCATTCGTTTTTGATACGAACATGTAAGGGTTCGATTCCTTTTAGCTCAGTTATTATAAAAACATATCGAAGTGGTGAAATTTGGTATACACGTTAGGTTTAGGTTCTAATTCTTAAAAGAGTAGGGGTTCGAGTCCCCTCTTCGATATAAATTTATTTTATAAATAAAGTGTATAGCTAAGTGGTATAGCAATGGTCTTTTAATCCAAAGGTCCTGGGTTCAATTCCCAGTATACTTATTTTTTAAACGCACATTCTTAGCTCAATCGGCCAGAGCAATAGCCTTCTAAGCTATAGGTTATAGGTTCGATTCCTATAGGATGTAAATTAAATTTGTCTGAGTAGCTCAGTGGTAGAGCAATGGACTGAAAATCCATGTGTCGGTGGTTCAATTCCACCTTTGGACATTAGTTATCATTAAAACTATTATAAAAATTGGGTGTATAGTCTAAAATTTTAACAAAAGATTTTTAGTATTGAGAATAACTAAATTAATTGTTGCTAAAGTATTCATACTTTCCATTTACTACAAGGAACTATTTCCCTTCATTTGTTGTTTGAAGTTCAAACTTTAAATAGTAATGTCAATGTTTTAACTGTGAAGTTAGAAGAAAATATATTGCTTTTAAAAAGCAAGTAATTGTCTTAAGCGAGTCAAAACCTTCAGCCGTATCCTGCTGAAAGGAGTATCTTTGAGTGTCACGAATTTTTTTAGACTTCGTTTTAATGCACGGGGACAAACGATTATTAATAGGTGGTGATATCATGTTGATTTTTTCTGTAAGTTGGTGTTTTTTCGTCGGCCGAAGAGAGCAATTTCGGAATTCCTTTAGGCGCGGCTGATAAAGTAGCTAATACTGCAATATTGCTTTGAATGGTACGAGGGATGTTTTTTTAAAGTGGTGCTGGTCCTTCTAGTTACATCGAAACATTCCATTCTTTTCCAGTTCTAGTAGTGGCCACTTTTGAAGAAAGTCAGTGGTTGGCTAATGTGGCGGCTACCTGTTAAAATGTAATTTTTTATGAATATACAAACTATTAAAAATTTAAATAAATTAAAAAACGCTTCATTAGTTAAACGTGAATCAATTTCACTTGAATACAGTTTTTTAATTTTAAATATTATACAAAGCCTTTACGAAGAAGGCTTTATTCAGTCATTCAAAATAATAACAAATCTTAAAACAAACAAAAAAATTATTTTAGTTAGTTTAAGGTATTATTTTAATAAATCTATTTTTAAAAAGTTAAAAATACTTTCTAGTTCTTCTAAAATTAAAGCGTTAGATTTTCAAAATTTGAGCAGATTAAATATTAAAAAAGACGTTCTTTTTTTATCAACTAGTCAGGGGATTTTAACTCATTTAGAATGTAAACACCGCAAACTTGGGGGAATACTTTTTTTTATATGTTAGCAAACCAAAGCACAAAAAATATTCAAGTACCTTTTTTAAATTGCATTTCTTTTTGTTTTATTAAAAAAAGTAGACTTTTATTATTAAAAACAAATTCTGATAATGTTAAATATTTTTTAATTCCATTAAATGTTTATTGTCAAACAAATAATAATTCTTTAATTTTAAGTGTCGTTTCAGAAGAAAAAAAGGATTTAATTCAGTTAGAACAATTTTATACTGCACTATCAACATTTATAAAAAATATTGATAGTTCTGTAAAAAAAAAATTAAAACTTAAAGGTTTAGGGTTAAAAGTAAATTTATCTTCTGATTTAAAATCTTTAGATTTTAAATTGGGGTTTAGTCATTTAATTTCTTTAGAAATTCCTCAAAAAGGCATTTATATTTCTGTACAAAAAAACGTCGTTTGCGTCGAGGGAATTGACCCTGTAAAAGTTGGAAATTTTGCAAATAAAATAAGATCGTTAAGAGTTCCTGATAGTTATAAAGGTAAGGGTTTTTGGTATAAATATGAAGAAGAAAATTTAAAAGAAGTTAAAAAAAAATAATATGGTTAAAAATGTGAATACTACTTTTTTAAAATCATTAATTGATTCTGATTTTGCAATTGTTTCCTCTTCAAAAAATCAAAATCATTTAAAATCAAAAATAAAGATTAATTCTTTATATAATTTTAATATTTTAAATATTTTAGAATTAAATAAAACATTAAAACAATTTAGTCGTTTATTACTTTTTTTAAAGCAACAAAAAAAGACTGAATATTGTATTTATATTTTAGTTGAAGATAAATATTTAAATGTTTTATTAACTACTATTTTTCAAGACTTAGCAATAAAATTACCAATTGTTATTTCCGAAGCATTACCTATCATAAAATCTGATAGTGAAAAAATTAATGTTATGTTAATTTTAGGAAATTTATCTTATAATTATAAAGAGGTTGTTGAGAATAAATTATTCTTTAATAAAATTTTTCTAATTAATAAGTTTAATACAAAATCGGAAAATGCTTTTAATGGAATTTATAAAATTTATAATGACATTAATGATTTTAAAAAAATAATATTTTTAGTAGTTTTAATGTCAAAAATTCTAAATAAAAATATAAATATTAATGCGAAAAGAAAATAAATATAAAATTTATAAAGTTTCGGGTGTTTTTTTAAAAAAATTTCCCTTACGAATTCTAAAATTCCGAAGACCGAAATGGAATGCCTTACAAAAATTATTAAAAGGTAGTTTAGTAAATCAACGGTATTCTAAACAAAATAAACAATTTGGTTTTGGAAAAAAAAAAGTTAAGATTTCTTTGGTTAATAGCTTTTTGATTAAAAAAGATTTAAAACGTTGGGGTAAAGTTAAAAATTATTATAAAACAGGAGTTAAATATAAAAATGTTTTACAAAATATTTTTGATTGTTCCATCAAATATAGTTTTTTCAAAAAAAAAAGTAAAGATTTATCATTAAAAAAAGAATTTATTTTAAATTATTTAGTCTATCCAAATTTTAGAATAGATATTTTATTATGGAATTTAAATTTTTTTTCTAGTAGTTTTCAAGCTCGTCAAGTAATAAATAATAATGGTATTTTATTAAATGGAAGAGCCCTAAAAGCCAATGTTTTTTTAACAAAAGGGGATGTTATTACATTTAAAGATACACAAAATGAGGGTTATATTTATAATCAAATAGTTGAAAGATTTTCAAAAACAAAAAAAATTTTAACTTTTGTTGAAATTGACTATTATACTAAAACAATAGTTGTTTTAAAAGATTATAAAGAATTAAGTTTAGAAGATTTATATTTATTAATAACAGAACATCTAGATTTAAAAATTTTTAGTTATAATCTATAAATTTTTTGCGAGTATATATTAATGGTAGATTTTCTGCCTTCCAAGCAGACGGCATGGGTTCGAATCCCATTATTCGCAAATTTGGGAATATAACTCAATTGGTAGAGTGTATGCTTTGCATGCCTAAAGTTATCGGTTCAAGTCCGATTATTTCCAAAAACGATATAACTCAATTGGTAGAGTAGCGGATTCATAACACGTTTGTTGCAGGTTCAAGTCCTGTTTTCGTTATTAATTTTCGGAATATAGCGCAGTTGGTAGCGTGTCTGCTTTGGGAGCAGGAGGTCATGGGTTCGAGTCCCTTTATTCCGAAACTCTTTACTAATTGTCAACTTTTAGAGTTTTTGAATTTTTCAAATAAAATAAGAGAAAACCTTTTATGGAAATTTTACATTTTTTTTTATGTAGCTTATTAATTCTTAGTGGGTTATGGGTTTCTATTTCATTAAATCCGATTGAGTCGGTTCTTTTTTTAATCTTAGCTTTTTGTAATACAGCAGCTATATTATTTATTTTTAATGTTGAATTTTTAGGTTTACTTTTTATAATAATTTATGTAGGAGCAGTCGCTGTTCTATTCTTATTTATTATTATGATGTTAAATATAAAAAATCCAAATGATTCTGTTTTGAATATAAGTTATCTTAAAAGCATATATAATAAAATAAAAATTTTTGTTTTTAGTTTTTTAGTTATAGTACTTTTTTTATTCTTACAAAATACGTTTCAACAAGATACTTTTTTATTTTTTGATAAAAATTTTGATTTTGTTTCAATTTTTGACAAGTTAAATAATATTGATGTTATTGGTCAAGTTTTATATAACTATTTTATTATTTGCTTTTTATTAGCTGGTTTAGTTTTACTAATTTCTTTAATCGGAGCAATTGTATTAACTTTACGTTTTAATAGCGTAAAAAAAAGTCAATTAGTTTCACGACAGCTTTCGCGGACTGATAACTTTTTAACCTTTTTTAAATAAAATTTTATTAGATAACTAGTTCAATGGTAGAGCGTCTCGCTTACAACGAGAAAGTTAGCGGTTCGAATCCGCTGTTATCTAAATTTAGTGTAGAGAAAGTAGCTCAGCGGTTAGAGTATTAGCCTGTCACGCTAAGAGTCGCGGGTTCAATTCCCGTCTTTCTCGTTCTTGCGAAATAAAGCAGTCTGGTAGCTTGCCGGGCTCATAATCCGGATGTCATGGGTTCAAATCCCGTTTTCGCTATAATTAAGATTCTTTTATTGAATTTTTTTCTAAAAAATCGAAAGATTAAAAATCTCTTAGTTAGTAATTCTATTTTTAATCTAATATTTAAAAATTATGACTTTATTTTATAACGAATCACTTAAAATTGGTATCTTATTATTATTTGCAATTTTTTTATCTTTCTTATTAATTTTTTTATCGCACGCGTTCAGTACTTTCAATCCAGATTCTGAAAAAGTATCTGCTTATGAGTGTGGGTTTGATCCTTATGAAGATGCTCGAAATACATTTGATGTTAGATTTTATTTAGTAGCGATTTTATTTATTATCTTTGATCTTGAGGCTGTCTTTTTTTACCCTTGGTGCGTTTCATTTAGTTTTTTAAATATTGAAGGGTTTTGGGGTATGATTGATTTTATTGTGGAATTACTAGTAGGTTTTATTTATGCATGGGAGGTAGGTGCATTAGAATGGGAATAAAATTTTATGATATTAGCGAAAATTAAAGATGTACGAAACCGTGAAATTTTTTTTAAAAAAGAACTTTTAAAAAGAAAAATAAAATTTTTATTTATTAATTTATTAAATAAAGATAATAAATCACAGGAAAATTCAAAAAACATTTATTTTTTTTTAAAATTAAAAAATCGAAAAAGTTCTAAAACTAAACTTTTACGTAGATGTATTTTTAATAATCGTTCAAAAGGTTCTTTACGTTCTTTTGGTATTTCTCGAACTTTACTACGTGAAATGTTTCAATTTGGTATTGTTCCTGGTTATAAAAAAGCAGTTTGGTAAATTTTTAATATTTTTTAATACAAAATAAGATTTATTTATAGATATTTATGATACAAAAAGGAACTTTTCTTAAAGTTATTGATAATTCAGGCGCAAAAAATGTTTGTTGCATTCATGTTGTAAAAGGTTATAGAAAGCGGTATGCTTTTAGCGGAGACCTTGTTGTTGTTTCAGTTAAAAGTTTAAGAAGTAAACGTCGCTCATATTCACGAGTAAAAAAAGGTAATGTTTTCAAAGCCTTAATTATTCGTACTAAAAGAAATCTAATTTCTTATTCATCAGAATCTTTAGAATTTTTGGAAAATTCAGTTATATTATTAAATGCTCAAAATAAATTAATTGGTACACGTATTTTTGGAGCAATACCTAAAAGTTTTCGTAACACGAAATACTTACGAATCGTGTCTTTAGCTTCAGGTTTTATTAATTAAATATAATTCTTTAGTAGCTCAGGGGTAGAGCGAATGGCTGTTAACCATTCGGTCGTCGGTTCGATACCGACCTAAAGATTTTTATAAAATAAAAATATATTTTTTTATGGGTACAATCAATCAATTATTAAAAAATTGTTTGCGGCAAAGAAAAATTAAAAAAGTTAAAACTCCAGCATTGCAAGGCAATCCACAATTAAAAGGAGTTTGTCTTAAAGTTTTTACAAGAACACCTAAAAAACCGAATTCGGCTTTACGAAAAGTTTCTAAATTAAAATTATCTAATGGTATAAAAATTGAATCGTATATTCCGGGTGAAGGACATAATTTACAAGAATATTCAGTTGTTTTAATGCGTGGGGGGAGAGTTCCAGATTTGCCAGGAGTTAAATACAAAAATATTAGAGGAAAATATGATTTTCAAGGTGTAAAAAATCGAAAACAATCACGTTCGATGTATGGAACCAAAAAGATTAAATAAAAAAGTTTAATTATTATGACAAAAGCAATTTATATCAATTTTTTGGGTTTTTTAACTAAAAAAGGAAATAAAGTGACAGCTAAAAAAGTATTAGATGAAGCTTTTTTAGATGTTTCTTTGAAAACAAATCAACCAGTTCATATTTTATTAATAAAAGTTTTTTTAAAGCTTAATAGTTTTGTTGAGACAAAAAAAATAAAATTTAAAAGAAGTACCCATATTGTTCCATTTGTGATAACCTCCTTTAAACGAAAATCTTATTTGATTATTAAATGGTTAATGGAAGCAGTAGAACAAGATAAACGTAAAGTTCCTATAGCCAAAAAGTTGTCTAAAGAAATTTTAAATATTTTAAAAAGTAAGTCATCAAAGACTGTAATGAAAAAGCATTTGAATGTAAAGAACGCATTAAGTAATCGTTCTAATATTCATTTTAGGTGGTAAAATTTAATTTATGAGTAAATATAAAAAAAAAATATATTTTAGTCGAGAAATTATTTTTAATAAACAAGGTCAAATTATTTTTAAAAAAAGATTTATCTCGAAAGTAGCTATTAATTTTTATCGGTTTATTTCAGGAGGCTCATAACTCAGGGGTTAGAGTGTACGCCTGATAAGCGTAAAGTCAGTAGTTCAAATCTACTTGGGCCTATTTAAAAAATAATTTTATAGATCTATTAATATAATATATGATAAATATTAGAAATAATCAACAACATAGTTTTCATTTAGTTGATCCAAGCCCTTGGCCTCTTTTTGGTGGACTTGGTGCTTTTATGCTTACTTTTGGAACCGTTTTATTTATGCATGGATATGTAGGAGGAACATTTTTATTAAAATGTGGTTTTTTCCTAATTTTATTCGTGATGTATGTTTGGTGGCGTGATATTATTCGAGAGGGAACTTTTGAAGGACAACATACTGAAACTGTACAAACAGGATTAAAAATGGGAATGCTTTTATTTATTGCTTCTGAAGTAATGTTTTTTTCAGGATTTTTTTGGGCATTTTTTCATTCAAGTTTTAATCCTTCTGTCGAAATCGGAGCAGTTTGGCCTCCAGCATATCTTACTATTTTAGACCCATGGAAAGTTCCATTATTAAATACTTTTTTATTATTATCTTCGGGAGCTTCGGTAACATGGTGTCATCATTCGATTGTGTTAGGTAATAAATACCAAGCTCACGTATCATTAATAATTACTATTATTTTAGCAGTTATTTTTACTGCGCTACAAGGGTTTGAGTATATTACAGCTCCTTTTACAATTTCAGATAGTGTTTATGGATCTAGTTTTTATATGGCAACAGGTTTTCACGGTTTTCATGTAATTATCGGAACTTTATTTTTAACTGTTTGTTTAGGTCGTTTATATTATAATCATTTTACAAGAGAACATCATTTTGGTTTTGAAGCAGCTGCATGGTATTGGCATTTTGTTGATGTAGTGTGGTTATTTTTATTCTTAACTATTTATTGGTGGGGTTCTTAATTCCTAAATAATTAATCAAAATTATGAATTTAAATTTTTTTTTATCAAGTCCTCTAGAACAATTTAGAGTATTACCATTAATCACATTTAACTTTGGTGGGTTAGATTTCAGTTTTACGAATGAAACACTTATTTTAGTGTTAGTTTTTTTTATTTCAATGGTATTTTTTTCAAGTGTAGTAAAACAAGAAGATAAAACTTTTTTTATTATTCCAAGTAGATGGCAATCTATTTTAGAATTAATGTACAGTGCAGTTTTAGGATTAGTTAATGATAATATCAAATCAGAAAAGGGAAGATTTTTTTTTCCTCTTGTTTTTTTTCTATTTTTATTAGTTTTATCATTAAATCTAATTGGATTAGTGCCTTACAGTTTTACAATTACTAGTCATTTAGTAGTTACTTTTGGTTTAAGTATGGCGATTTTTATTGGTATTAACATCGTTTGTGTACGCGAACACGGAATCCAATTTTTTTCATTATTTTTACCATCTGGAACAGCGCTTGGCTTAGCATTACTATTAGTACCTATTGAAGTAATTTCATATATTTTTAAACCTATTGCTTTAGCAACTCGATTATTTGCTAATATGATGGCTGGACATATTTTATTAAAAGTTATTGTTGGGTTTGCTTATACTTTAATGGGAGCTAGCGGTATTCTTTTTTTATTTCATTATATGCCGTTAATTATTTTAATTCCTTTATTTGGGTTAGAATTAGGAGTAGCTATTATTCAATCATTTGTCTTTGCAATTTTAATTTGTATTTATTTGAATGATTCAATTAATTTACATTAATTGAATTTAAATTCTAGTAGCTTAAATTGAGACGTTTTGTTTGTTTCAATTTTTATGTAAACGTTATTAGATACGGCGTAAGCTGGAAACATAATCATATTTAAATTTAAAATGAATCATAAACTCTGTTAAGACCTTGTATGTTATTCTTTTAAATTATTATTAGATACTGTGAAAACGGGAAACATAATCATAACCTGAGAAGGTTTATTTCTTTGAGGGTCGTTACCTCATAAATCAAAACAGTTTTTTGCAAAAAGAAAAAAACAAAAAATGTTAAACTAAAGTTTAATGGTAATAAGGTGATACTATTAAAATTTTTTCGTATCGAAGCCATAATGATAGCTATTATCTATTTTTATATGTAGGTTTATATACTTGCGATTAGTGCTCTTTTAATGTGTTTAAACCCGAAATTAGAAATCTCACAGCCGTCTTTTTAAATTAAAGATAGCCTAAAATATGATCTTTAGGTCGTGAGTTGGCATTGAAAGAACGATAGAGATTTAATTTGAATTCTAAGAGATATAAGGTTTTTTTCCTTGTTGGCCTTATTATTACTTATAAAATTTTTTCAAGACGGCGCTCAAATTAATTTCACGATGGTTACTCGAAAAGATGTAGTTTTTGATGATTTCCCGATTTGGGTAGGTCTTGGATTCTTTATCTTCTCTCAGGTGGTTTTAATAATTAGCGAGATCCAGATTTTTTTTCCGAAAGTCTCCAATATCGGATCCGTGGCTATCTACGGCCAAAAATATGGTATTAGGGTTCTTTAAGCTTGTATTAATTTACCTTTCAGGGGCCGTTATAGTGATTAGGGTTCCATTTGTGGCTTCCAATGATTTCCCGATTTTTACCCAACGGAACGTTTCGGGATTGAGCCTTTTTCGGATCAAAGCGAGTCATTAATCTTATAAAAAATTCTTTCGTACAAACCGAAGGAAAAATCCTGGAAATTTGTTTAGGAAATTGGGTTGAATTAATTGACTTGTTAACTGGGAATCTCGACCCTAAAAAATATGAAGCTGGATCGAGGTAAAACTTAAATATCTTAACAAGTATTTAGGGTTAGGTAAGTGCCTTCTCATGGATGCGCAAGTTGGCAAAAATGTCAATGGGCTGTTAAGGAGATTATCCTAGAAATTTCAACGTTTAAGGACCTGAAAAATCGAAGCCCTAAATGAGTTTCATTTTACATTTTTTAAGCTCTTTTTAGATACATTAAAGGGCTGCCTTGACATTAAAGAAAATTAGAGTTGTGTATTGCAAAAAGTAGAGTTGAAATTATTTGGTGAACTCTAATTACTTTTAAAAAAATTTATTTTGGAGAAAAGTAATAATTAAGTGAAGTAAAACATTTTAGTAACTTAGAAAAAAAATCAATCGAGAAGTCGTTAGTAGTGGCGAGCG
>Ga0115564_10000728_pt1 | contig 32407 bp, 32 predicted proteins | sample COGITO_mtgs_1105_7_FD_88680 | JGI IMG/M metagenome (GOLD analysis project Ga0115564, IMG submission 88680) | Pelagic marine microbial communities from North Sea - COGITO_mtgs_110523 | ecosystem: Environmental > Aquatic > Marine > Epipelagic | place: Germany:Helgoland, sampling site Kabeltonne...
TACGTATCTGAACAAGATTTAGAAGATATTTTACATTCTTTTAAACTAGATGTTAGAATTATTGGCGATGAGTATAAAGATAAGAACTTTACAGGAAGAGATTATTGCGCAGAAAAAGGAATCGAGATCTATTACAACTCAAGAGATCACAGATTCTCTTCGAGCGGGCTTAGAAAACAAGTGAAAACAGCAGAAGACAAATAATAAATGAATATTAAATTAAGTAATAAAAAGATTCTTGTTACTGGAGGTGCCGGTTTTATTGGGTCAAATTTATGCCAGGCTTTACTTGAAAAAGGAAACCAGGTAATTTGTCTTGACAATTTCGCTACCGGTAAAAGAGAAAATTTAGAACGGCTTTTAAAGGATTCTAATTTTACGCTAATCGAAGGAGATATTAGAAAACTAGAGGATTGTTTAAAAGCTTGCCAGGGTGTTGATTATGTTTTGCATCAAGCGGCATTAGGGTCGGTTCCTAGATCTATTAAAGATCCAATTACATCCAATGATGTGAATGTGAGCGGTTTTTTAAATATGTTGGTAGCAGCAAGAGATAATGGAGTAAAACGTTTTGTTTATGCAGCAAGTTCATCCACCTATGGAGACTCAGAATCAATGCCAAAAGTTGAGGATATCATTGGAAAACCTTTATCGCCTTATGCAATTACTAAGTATGTAAACGAATTGTATGCAGATATTTTCTCAAAAACGTATGGATTAGAAACAATCGGTCTTCGATATTTTAATGTATTTGGTAGAAAGCAAGATCCAAACGGTGCTTATGCAGCAGTGATTCCAAAATTTGTTAGCCAGCTAATGAATGGAGAATCTCCAGTTATTAATGGAGACGGAAATTACTCAAGAGATTTCACATACATTGACAACGTAATACAAGCGAATTTATTAAGCCTTATCACAACCAATGAAAAAGCGATTAACACTGTGTATAATGTAGCCTATGGAGATCGTAATACGCTAAATGATTTAATGGGGTACCTAAAAGAGTATTTATCGGAGTTTGATTCTAAAATTTCAAATGTTGAAGTTATTTATGGCCCAAATAGAGCAGGTGACATTCCTCATTCTCACGCAAGTGTAGATAAAGCAAAAGAAAACTTAAATTATAATCCAGAGTTTTCACTCCAACAAGGCTTGAAAGAAGCTGTGAAATGGTATTGGGAAAATTTGTAAAAAAAAATATGAGAAAAGATAAAATAGCAATCATTGGTTTAGGGTATGTAGGTTTGCCATTAGCAAGACTCTTTGCAACTAAATTTTCAGTAGTTGGATTTGATATTAATACAGATAGAATATCTGAATTAATGTCCGGTGTTGATTCAACATTAGAGGTTGATAATGAAACATTACAATCTGTATTGGCTGATGAAAACTCTGAGTCAAATGGATTATTTTGCACCAATCAATTAGATAAAATCAAGGATTGTAATTACTACATTATAACGGTTCCAACACCTGTAGATAAAAACAACAGACCTATTTTAACTCCACTTGTAAAAGCAAGTGAAACAGTTGGGGCAGTATTAAAAAAAGGAGATATCGTAATTTATGAATCTACAGTGTATCCAGGGGCAACAGAAGAAGAATGTATTCCGGTTTTAGAAAAAATTTCTGGCCTTAAATTTAATAAAGATTTTTATGCTGGTTATTCGCCAGAGAGAATCAACCCAGGAGATAAGGAACATACAGTAGAAAAGATACTAAAGGTTACTTCTGGATCAACTCCTGAAATTGGAGAAAAAGTAGATAACTTATACAAATCTGTGATTACAGCAGGGACTCATTTAGCTCCAACAATAAAGGTTGCGGAAGCTTCTAAAGTAATAGAAAATTCGCAAAGAGATATTAATATTGCTTTTGTAAATGAGCTGGCTAAAATATTTAATTTGATGGACATCAATACCCATGATGTGTTGGAAGCTGCTGGGACCAAATGGAACTTTCTTCCTTTTAAGCCAGGTTTGGTGGGTGGTCATTGTATAGGTGTTGATCCCTATTATTTAGCTCAAAAGGCTCAAGAATTCGGATATCATCCTGAAATTATTTTAGCAGGACGAAGACTGAATGACGGAATGGGAGATTATGTAGCGTCTGAAATTGTGAAATGTATGATAAAAAAAAATATTCCAGTCAATGAATCCAATATTCTTATTTTAGGTATCACTTTTAAAGAGAATTGCCCGGATGTAAGAAATACAAAAGCCGTTGATCTTATACACGCTTTAAAAGATTATGGAACTAATGTAACGATCCATGATCCTTGGGCTGATGAAGAAGAAGTAATGCACGAATACGGTCTAAAATCTTTAAAATTACTTCCTAATAAAAAGTTTGATGCAGTTGTTTTGACTGTTTCTCATAATAAATTTAATGAGATTGATTTTTTGTCACTGAAAAATGAGAATGCTATAATTTACGATGTTAAAAACTTTTTGCCAAAGAAAGTAGTTGATGGTAGACTCTAAAAAAAGATTATTTTAAACAAAAAAAGTAGTTTGAAAAAAGAAACTAAAATATATATCGCAGGACATAGAGGTATGGTTGGCTCTGCAGTTTGGAGAGCATTAGAATCTAAAGGTTATTCTAATTTAATTGGAAAAACAAGTGCTGAACTTGATTTAAGGAATCAACAGGCAGTTACTGATTTTTATAAAAAAGAACAACCTGAAGTGGTTATCGATGCTGCAGCAAAAGTCGGAGGGATCCTTGCTAATAATGATTTCCCATATCAATTTTTAATGGAGAACATGCAAATTCAAAATAATTTAATAAATGGCGCTTTTAATTTTGGTATTGAAAAGTTTATTTTCTTAGGGAGTTCATGTATCTACCCAAAGTTTGCTCAACAGCCTTTAAAAGAAGAATACCTATTAACAGATACTTTAGAGCCAACCAATGAATGGTATGCCATTGCAAAAATTACTGGAGTAAAAGCATGCCAGGCTATTCGTAAACAATATAACAAAGACTACGTAAGTTTAATGCCAACCAATTTGTATGGTTATTTTGATAATTTTGACTTACAATCCTCACATGTATTGCCAGCAATGCTGCGTAAATTTCATGAGGCTAAAATAAATAACCATTCAGACGTAACGCTCTGGGGAAGCGGAACTCCCATGAGAGAGTTTTTGTTTGTAGATGATATGGCAGAAGCGGTGTTGTATGCCTTAGAAAATAATTTACCAGAATACTTGTATAACATAGGTACGGGAAAAGATATTACCATTAAAGAATTAGCTGATACGATTCAGAAGGCAACAGGACATCAAGGAAAGATTATTTGGGATGCCAGTAAACCAGATGGTACGCCAAGAAAATTAATGGATGTTTACAAAATGAAAGAACTTGGATGGCAATATTCGACAGAGTTAGAAGACGGTATTAAAAAAACCTACCAATGGTTTTTAGAGAATATTCATACAATTAAAGAAATAAAGTTATAATTATGAAAGTTGCACTAATAACAGGAATTACAGGACAAGATGGTTCATACTTAGCAGAGCTATTGTTAGAAAAAGGGTATGAAGTGCACGGTATCAAAAGAAGATCTTCTTCACTAAACACAGACCGTATTGATCATTTATACCAAGATCCTCACCACCCGAATCAACGCTTAAAATTACATTATGGTGATTTAACAGATGCAATGAATCTCACGAGAATTATAGAAGTATGTCAGCCCGATGAAATCTACAACTTAGGGGCCATGTCTCACGTGAAGGTGTCTTTTGATACTCCCGAATATGTGGGAAATGTAGATGGTTTAGGGAGTCTACGTATTTTAGAGGCGGTTCGTTTACTAGGCTTAGAAAAGAAAACGAGAATATATCAAGCGTCTACCTCAGAATTGTATGGAGGGATGCCAGAGAATAAAAATGAGAAAGGGTTTTATGATGAGAATTCACCATTCTATCCAAGATCACCTTATGGTGTTGCAAAAATCTATGGTTTTTGGATCACTAAAAACTACAGAGAAGCCTATAACATGTTTGCGTGTAATGGTATTTTGTTTAACCACGAAAGTCCTCGAAGAGGAGAAACTTTTGTAACTCGTAAAATTACAAGAGCGACTGCTAGAATTGCTTTAGGATTACAGGAAAAAATCTACTTAGGGAATTTAGATGCCAAACGAGATTGGGGACATGCAAAAGATTATGTGCGGATGATGTGGATGATTTTGCAGGCAGAACAGCCTGAAGACTGGGTAATAGCTACAGGAAAGACCACTACGGTGAGAGAGTTTGTAAGACTCGCTTTTAAAGAAGTCGGTATTGAATTAGAATTTAAAGGGACCGGAGTAAATGAAACAGCGACAGTTGTAAAGTGCAACAACCCTTTGTTTCAAGTAGAATTAGGAAAAGAAATTTTGTCTATTGATCCTGCTTATTTTAGACCAACCGAAGTAGATTTATTAATTGGAGATCCTACCAAGGCAAAAGAAAAACTAGGTTGGGTACCAAAATATGATTTAGAATCGTTGGTAAAAGACATGATGCAATCAGATGTTAAACTGATGCAAAAACAGCAGTATCTAAAAGATGGAGGGTATCAAACAAATAATTATTTTGAATAATATATTAGGACCAATATGGATATTTTAAAATTAATTGGCAGAAAAAATCAATTATTTATTGAAGACATTACTAATGTTGAGTCTGATTTGTCAAAAAAAATAAAGGAATCTTCTTTTTTAATACTAGGAGGTGCAGGATCAATAGGACAATCAGTTGTTAAAGAAATTTTTAAAAGAAACCCTAATAAAATTCATGTTGTAGATATTAGTGAAAACAATCTTGTAGAATTAGTTCGAGATTTAAGAAGTTCATACGGATACATAGATGGAGACTTTAAAACTTTTGCTTTAGATATTGGATCAAATGAATATGATGCATTTATTCAATCAGATGGATCTTTTGATTACGTTCTAAACCTTTCTGCACTTAAGCATGTTAGAAGTGAAAAAGATCCATACACGCTAATGAGAATGATTGATGTTAATATTTTTAATACTCAAAAAACTTTAAATCAATCCATAGAAAAAAATACAAAAAAATACTTTTGTGTCTCGACAGATAAAGCAGCCAACCCAGCAAACATGATGGGAGCCTCTAAAAGAATAATGGAGATGTTCGTTAACAAGCAAAGTGAGAAAATAAATGTCTCAATGGCTAGGTTCGCCAATGTAGCATTCTCCGATGGATCTTTATTACACGGCTTTAATAAAAGGATAGAAAAAAAACAACCAATAGTTGCTCCAAATGACATTAAAAGATATTTTGTTACACCAAAAGAATCTGGTGAATTATGTCTGATGTCATGTATTTATGGGGAAAATAGAGATATTTTTTTTCCTAAATTAAATGAAAACTTACATTTAATTACATTTTCAAGTATTGCTTTAAAATTTTTAGATTCAAAAGGATATAAACCCTTTATTTGTTCAACTGAAGATGAAGCCAGAAATTACTTTTTGAAAGACCATGAACTAAACACTTGGCCCTGTTTTTTTACAAATTCAGATACCTCTGGAGAAAAAGACTTTGAGGAATTTTATACTGATACAGAAGAGTTAGATCTAAACAAATTTAAAAATTTAGGCATTATAAAAAATAAATTGAATTATGACACGCAAAAGCTCAATTTATTTGAAAGTACAATTCAAGAATTTAAAACCAATTTGAAATGGGACAGAAAAAGTTTAAAAAATCTTTTCACTTTTATGATTCCTGATTTTGCTCACAAAGAAACAGGTAAATTTTTAGATTCAAAAATGTAATGGATAAAGAAATAATTAGTTTTATAAGAAATGAATTTAGGTCAGAAGGTTTCATACCTCTTCATGTACCTGTCTTTAAAGGAAATGAAAAGAAATATATAAATGAATGTATTGATTCAACATTTGTATCTAGTGTTGGACCTTTTGTAAATAAATTTGAGGATTTAATGAGTCAAATTACTCAAACAAAAAAAACTACAGCCGTTGTGAATGGTACAGCAGCACTTCAGGTAGGTCTCAGATTAGTCGGAGTAAAAGAAAATGATGAAGTTATAACACAAGCCTTAACTTTTGTAGCAACTGCAAATGCAATAGCTTATAATAATGCTCATCCAGTTTTTTTAGATGTAGATCTTGATACAATGGGCTTGTCTGCTATTGCAGTTAGTCACTTTTTGGATGAATTTGGTGAATTAAGAGAAGATGGTTGTTATAACAAAAGTACTGGTAGAAAAATTTCTGCTTGTTTACCAATGCATACTTTTGGATTTCCAGTTCATTTAGAGGAGTTATTGAAAATTTGTAATCTTTGGAAAATTCCTTTAGTAGAAGATGCGGCAGAATCATTAGGAAGTGAGTATAAAGGAAAACAAACAGGAAGTTTTGGTGAAGTTGCTGCTTTTTCATTTAATGGTAATAAAATAGTGACCTCTGGAGGAGGTGGCGCAATTACCACTAACAATATTGAATTAGGAGAAAGAGCAAAATTCTTAACAACTACAGCAAAACAGCCTCACCAGTTTGAATATGTTCACAACGAAATAGGCTACAACTTCAGAATGCCCAATCTAAATGCTGCATTAGCTTGTGCTCAATTAGAACAATTAGAGGAGTATCTTAGCAATAAAAGAACTTTAGCTAATAGTTATGAGCTTTTTTTTCAAACCAAAGGAATTAAATTTAGAACAGAAACTGAGAATACAAAGGCGAATTATTGGTTAATGTGTGTTGAACTAGAAAATAAAAAAGAACGTGATTTATTTTTGAAGTTTACTAATGATAATAATGTAATGACTAGGCCTATTTGGCGAGTCATGTCTAAATTACCAATGTATAAGATTTGTCAAAAAGATGATCAGAAGAATGCATTGTTTCTAGAAAATCGTATTGTGAATATTCCAAGTAGTGTAATACATTAAAAAGGTATGAAACAAAAAAGTGAAAAAATTGTTGTTGTAGGCGGGGGAAATTACGCAAAAATTGTTATTTCAATACTAAAAAAAATTAACTCATTTGAAATAGTAGGATATACAGATAAAAAAAATAGAGGTAAAATACTTGACATCAACTACCTTGGTGATGATAGCGTATTAAAGAAACTTCTTATAGAATCTAATATTAAATTAGCAGCTATTGGGGTTGGTCAACTTCAAAATGCCGACATTAAAAAAAAGATAGTTTTAGCCTTAAAAGAAATTGGCTATACTTTTCCAACAATTATTTCGCCAACAGCGGTTGTTAATGAAGAAGTTTTAATAGGTGAAGGAACTATAATTAGAGATAATGCTGTAATAAGTACCTCTACAAAGATTGGAAAGTTTACAATCATTGGTACGTCTGTAAATATAAGTTATAACACTACAATAGGAAATTTTACAAATATTTCAATAGGATCTAACATAGGTATTGAAATAAGTATTGGAAATGAAGTATTAATAGGAATGGGCTCTACAGTGATGAATTATAAAAAAATAGTAGATAATTGTTTAATTGGAGCTGGTTCATTGGTAGTTAAAGACTGCTTAGAGTCAGGTATGTATTTTGGTAGTCCCGCAAAAATTAAAAAATAGGAAGTTATGAAATCAGTTTATATAATAGCAGAAATTGGACCAAATCATAATGGAGATTTGAACATAGCTTTAGATATGATAGACAAATTAGCAACAATAGGTGTAGATGCTATAAAGTTTCAGTTAGTGAATCCAGATAAATTATATTCAAAAGATTCCTTTAAAGCTAAATATCAGGTAAGTGGCAACATCAAAGAATCTGCAAAAGAAATGTCAAAGAAAATGCAACTGCCTGCAACTGATCACATAAAGTTATATGAAAGGTGTAAAAAACATGGAGTTGATTATTTAGCTACTGGCTTTGATATGGATAGTATTTCTTTTTTAAATGAAAACTTTGATTTAAAATATTTTAAAATAGCATCCGGAGAAATTTTTTCAGTGGATGTAATAGATTACATATCTAAAATTGACAAACCAATAATATTATCTACCGGAATGTCTACTTATGATGAAATTGAGAAATCTATTGATTTATTAAATAAAAATTTTAAGAAAAACATAACAATTTTACACTGTATTTCAAGTTATCCTGCTCCTTTTAATTCTGTTAACCTCAAAAATTTATCAGAATTATCAGAAAGGTTTAAATATCCAATAGGTTTCTCTGACCATACATTAGGTAACGAATGTGCAATTGCATCTGTGGCTTTAGGAGGTATTATGATTGAAAAGCATGTAACTTTTGATAAAGATGCTAATGGTCCAGACCATAAAGCCTCTGCTACTATAGAAGAGTTTGAAAAATTAGTAAATAATATTAGAAATATTGAATTAGCTCTTGGAAATAAACTAAGAGTAATTTCTAAAAAAGAGATTGAAACTCGTGACGTTGCTAGAAAAAGTATCGTTAGCAAAAGGGATTTAGAAGTTGGTTCTATTTTAAAAGTTGATGATTTTTGTTTTAAAAGACCGGGAACAGGTTTTCTTCCAATTCAAATAGAAGAAGTAATAGGAAAAAAAGTTACAAAAAAAATAGAAAAGGACAGAGTTATTTTAAATAATAGTATAGAATGAAAATAAAAATAGGTTTTTTTACTGGTGCAAGGTCAGATTATGGTGTAACAAAAAAATTAATTAAAAGACTTAATGATGATGAAATTTTTGATGTCAAGATTTTTGTTTCTGGCATGCATCTTTTGAAAAAATACGGAAATACATTTGAAGAAATAACAGATGATGGCTTTTCTATATATAAAAAAATAAATACATATCAAGAAATAGCAAAAGATAAAAGAAATGAATTTTCTGAAACTCTCAATAAAGTTTTTGAATCAATAAAAAACGAAAATTTACATGTAGGGTATATTGTTGGGGACAGAATTGAGGCTTACGGAGTAGCCTTAGCTTTGCACTTTCTTAAAATACCAATTTTACATTACGCAGGAGGACAGATAACTAAAGGAGCTATTGATAATATATATAGATATAATATCTCAAATTTGGCATATTTACATTTTGCAACAATACAAACAGCGTATCAAAGATTGATAAATTTACCAACAGTAGATCCAAACAAAGTTTATTTTACTGGCTCAACAGCCATTGACCGAATAAAAGATTTTTTAATTAAACCTATTAATATTAATAATTTAATTGAAGAACTTACAGAAAATAACTATGTTTTAATGACTTTTCATCCTGTCACTAACTCAAATGAAAACATAGCTCTTTTAATGGAATATTCGATAATTAAACTGTTAAGTTTAAATTTAAAAGTTTTGATTACATATCCTAATAATGACACGGGAGTTGAAAAAATAATAGAAGTTATTAATAAATTTAGCGATAATAATCGTGTAATAATAAAAAAAAATCTAGGAGCTGAAGGCTATTATTCAGCAATATATAATTCAAAATTTGTAATAGGAAATTCTAGTAGTGGAATTATTGAAGTACCATATTTTAATAAAATATCTATTAATGTAGGTAATAGACAAGAAGGAAGAGATACAGATTCTAACGTATGGAACTGTAAAACTGATAAAACAAACTTAGATTCTATTTTTGAAAAAGGTGAATTAATTAAATGGAAGCCCTCAAGCACAGAAGGTTTATACGGAGAGGGGAATAGCTGTGAACTAATTAGTAATATTATTAGAAGCGATTTTGAACATAAAAACACTAAATAAAAAACAATTTAAATGTTAAATAACAAAAATTTAATTATTAATAAAGATACATCCGTAAAAGAAGCCTTAAAAATAATTGAAGAAGGTTCTTTGAAGATAGCTTTTGTAATAAGTGATGACCATACTATTTTTGGTTCAATTTCTGATGGAGATATTAGAAGATGGATTATATCAAATGGTTCCATTTCTGGTTCTGCCGGTGAAATTTGTAATAAATCTGCAATTAAATTAAGAAAAGGATACAATTTAAATAATGTAAAGAAAATCATGACCGAAAAATTGATATCAGTTATTCCTATTGTAGATGAAAAAAATAAAATTCTTCATTTTTTAACATACAGTGATATTTTTGGTGAAAAATTAAAACAAGATTATAATAAAATTGACGCTCCGGTTATAATAATGGCTGGTGGTAAGGGAACAAGACTTGAACCATTTACCAATATATTGCCAAAAGCTTTAATTCCTTTTGGACAAAAACCAATAATAGAGATTATTATAGATAGATTCATGAAATATGGGTGCTCTGATTTTAGAATTTCTGTAAATAGCAAGGGAAGGATCATAAAAGCATATTTTGAAGAACATGAAACCAACTTAAAAATAGAATATATTGATGAGGATAAGCCCTTAGGTACAGCTGGTGCTTTACAATTTTTAAAAAATAAAATCGAAGTTCCTTTTTTTGTATCTAATTGTGATATACTAATAGATGCGGATTATTCAGATATTTACGAATTTCATAAAAAAGGAAACTATGATATAACTCTAGTTTCTGCTATCAGGCAATATAATATTCCTTACGGAGTTTGTGAATTAAATAAAAATGGAGATTTTACCAGAATTAAAGAAAAACCTAAATATGAGTTTTTAGTCAATACAGGACTTTATGTTTTAAGTACTGGTGTTATTGACGAAATTCCGAGCAATACTTTTTTCCACATTACACACTTAATTGAAAAAATTAAATCCAAAGGAGGTAATATTGGTGTGTATCCTATAAGTGAAGATTCTTGGAAGGATATTGGTCAATGGAAAGAATATAACAATTCATTAGAAAAATTTAATAGAGATTAAGATGATTGGTAATAAAAAAATACTTGCAATGATTCCTGCTAGATCAGGATCTAAAGGTGTCATAGGTAAAAACATCAAAAAAATCGGTGGAAAACCTCTTATTGCTTGGTCAATTGAGGCAGCCAAATCCTCTAAATATATAGACAAAATAATCGTATCAACTGATACAGATGAAATAGCTAATGTAGCATTAAAGTATGGAGCAGAGATTCCTTATCTAAGGCCCATCGATTTAGCTCAAGACAAATCAACAACTTATTCAGTTATTAAAAATATACTAAGTTATTATAAAAAATTAAATGAGATTTACGATTATTTTGTTCTTTTAGAACCAACATCCCCCCTAACAACAACTAAGGATGTTGATGAAGCAATGATTAAACTTCATGAATCTAAAGAAAATGCAGACTCCATTGTAGGTGTTTGTAAATTAGAATCGTTTCATCCGAAATTTTCAGTTAATATTAACAATAAAGGATTAATTGAACAATTTATGGGAGATTTTGGGGAAAGTCTAAGACGACAAGATCTCGATGACTTATATTTTAGAGAAGGTTCCTTGTACATAAGTAAAATTGATGCTTTGATTCGTGAAAAAAGCTTTTATCACAGTAGGACTTTGCCTTATATTGTCCCCAAATGGAAATCATTTGAGGTTGATGACATGGTTGATTTTATCTGTATCGAGGCTATTATGAAAGCAATTAGTAATAATGAGAAATTTTAAATCATGAAAAACAATAAAAACACAGGTCAGACTCTCTGGGAAAAAGCAAAACAAATAATCCCTGGAGGTAGTCAGCTTTTATCCAAGAGAAGTGAGATTTTTTTACCTAATCTATGGCCATCATATTATAGCAAGGCTAAAGGTTGTGAAATATGGGATTTAGATAATAATCATTATTACGATTTTGCAGGGATGGGTATATCATCTTGTATATTAGGATATGCAGATCAGGATGTTGATAATGCAGTGAAAAAAGCAATTAGTAGTGGTTCAATGGGAACTTTAAACTCAGCAGAAGAAGTTGAACTTGCCGAGAAATTAATTTCAATTCATCCATGGTCTGATATGGCTAGATTTACAAGATCTGGAGGAGAGGCATGCTCAGTTGCAGTTCGAATAGCTAGAGCTGCTTCAGGAAAAGACAAAGTTGTTTTTTGCGGCTATCATGGTTGGCATGATTGGTATATTTCAACTAATTTATCTAAAGATAATAGTTTGGACGGGCAGTTATTACCTGGATTAGAACCAAATGGGATTCCAAGAGCTTTAACAGATACAACTATACCTTTTACTTATAATGATTTTGATTCGTTTAATAGTGCTATTAAAAATAATCAAGATGAAATAGGCGTAATCATATTAGAACCTTCAAAATCAACAGGTCCAAGAGAGGGATTTCTAGAGCATATTAGAGCAACTGCTGATAGAATAGGTGCTGTGTTAATTTTTGATGAAGTAACATCAGGGTTTCATAATAATTTTGGAGGTATACATCTAACATTTGGAGTTAATCCTGATATTGCAGTTTTCGCAAAAGCATTAGGAAATGGTTACCCTATAGCTTCAATTATTGGCACGCGTAAGGTTATGGAAGCTGCTCAGACAACTTTTATAAGTTCAACCACTTGGACTGAAAGAGTTGGATTTACCGCAGCATTAGCAACGATTACAAAAATGGAAAATTTAAATGTTCAAAAAAAATTACTTACATACGGGACAATGTTAAAAGAAGGTTGGTTAAGGTTAGCCAATAAAAGAGGCCTTAAAATAAGTATTACAGGGATAACAACAATTCCTAACTTTTCATTTGAATATAATAACTCTTTGGCAATTCAGACATTTTTTACTCAACAAATGCTCGAAAGAGGCTATTTAGCTAGAACAGGTACAGCTGTTTCATATTCGTATAATGAAAAAATAATTTCTAATTACCTTCACAACGTAGATTTAGTTTTTGGAGAAATTATAGAAGCATTAAAAAAAGGCAATATAGAAGAAAAACTTAAAGGCCCAATTAAACACGCTACATTTAAGAGATTAACGGGAAAACAATAAATATGTATTTAGATAAATTTAAATTAACCAGTAAAAATGCAATTGTAATTGGTGGAGCTGGATTAATAGGAACGGAAATTTCATTTGCTTTGTATCAAGCTGGTGCAACAGTGATGATTTTAGATATTAATGAGCAAGCTGCTAACTTAATAATTGAGAAAACTGACCCAGGTAAAGTTTTTTTTAAAAAACTAAATTTAGCAGATGTTGATAATTTAGAAGAAAATTATCAATCTATTTTAAATGAAGTTAATTCATTAGATATTTTCGTTAATTGCTCTTACCCAAGACCAAAGGTTCAGCAAAAAAAATGTTTTGATAAAATTGAATTTCAATATTTCAGAGATTTAGTAGATATACAATTAAATACTTTTTGTTGGTTAGCTAAAATGTCAGCTGAAAAAATGAAAGAAGATAATTCACCTGGAACAATTATTCAAATGTCTTCAATATATGGAGTTGTAGGACAGAACTTAAACATATATGAAGGTACAAATATGACAGAAAATATTTCATATGCTGCAATCAAAGGCGGTATTATTAATTATACAAGATTAATGTCATCATACTATGGAAAGTTTAACATTCGTGTTAATACGATAAGTCCAGGTGGCATTTTTGATAACCAAAATAAAATATTTATTGATAATTATAATAATATTTCTCCTCTAGAACGAATGGGATTGCCTAATGAAGTAGCTTCTGCTGTTTTATTTCTAGCTTCTGAAGGTTCCTCATTTGTGACTGGGGAAAATTTAATGGTTGATGGAGGATGGACAGCGATATGATTAAAAATATTTTAATAATTGGATCTGGAGAGCTAGGTAGTAGACATCTTCAAGCTATATCAAAAGCTAATATTAAAATTAATATTGAAGTTGTTGACCCATCAAATGAATCTATTGAAATAGCATCAAAAAGGTTTGAAGAAATTCCGAAAAATATAAATATTAATTCAATAAAATTCTATAATAAAATAGATGATGTTTTTGATAAATTAGACTTAGTAATAGTTTCTACGTCTTCAAATGTTCGTAGCAAAGTTATAAAAGAATTATTAAAGAAAAAGAAAGTTAAAAATATTATTCTTGAAAAAGTTTTATTCCAAACCATTGAGGAGTATCATGAGATATCTGAATTGTTTAATAGTTTAAAAATTAAATGTTGGGTAAATCACCCCAGAAGAATGTTTCCATTTTATGAAAAACTGAGAGACACCTTAAGTAATTCAAATGAAATTCATATGAGTGTTCAAGGAGGAAATTGGGGGTTAGCTTGTAATGGATTGCATTATATAGATATTTTTTTGTTTTTAATTAATTCAAATAATATAAGTTTAAATTCTTCTAACTTAAATAATCAAATTCTAGAATCTAAAAGAAGAGGTTATATCGAGGTTACTGGTTCAATAATTGGTAGATCAAATAAAAACACCTTGTCATTAACATCTATAAATAGCTATACACCTTCTATTATTACTATAAATTCTGAGCATATCTATTTAATTATTAACGAATCATCTGGTGAAATTTCTATATCAACAAAAAATGATGGATGGGAATTTAAAAACTACTCGGAAAAGATTGTTTTTTACCAAAGTGAATTAAGTAATGTTTTTATTGAAAACATTCTTATGAATGGTAAATGTAAATTAACTACTTATGAAAATTCTATTTTATCGCACATAGAGTTTATTAAAAGCATCTTAAATCAAATGAATAAAAATTCTAATGTACAACAAACAGTATGTAAAATAACTTAAATTATTATGATTAAAAAAGTACTTATTGTCGGAGCCTCCAAAATGGCTCAAGATTATATAAAAGTTTTAAAAGATCTAAAAGTTGAATTTACAGTTATTGGAAGAGGAGCTGTAAATGCTAAAGAATGTGAGAAAATTACAAATCACAAAGTAATTATAGGAGGATTAAAAAATTATTTAAACAATAATCAATCTAACTTTTCACATGCAATAATAGCTGTAGGAATAGAAAATCTTTACGAAACTTCAAAACTACTACTAAATGAGAATATTGATAACATTTTAATTGAAAAACCAGGAGCATTATTTAATGATGAATTTGATGAATTAGTTAATTTATCAAATAAAAATAAGTCAAATGTATATATTGCTTACAATAGAAGGTTTTTAGCTTCTGTTATCAAAGCAAAGGAAATAATCAATGAAGATTGCGGGGTTAATTCGTTTAATTTTGAGTTCACAGAATGGGCTCATGAAATTGGACCATTAAAAAAAGCAGAAAAAATAAAAGAAAAATGGTTTTTAAGTAATTCTACCCATGTTGTTGACCTTGCTTTCAACATTGGAGGATTGCCAAAAGAAATAGTTTCATTTACTAGCGGAAGTTTAAGTTGGCATCCTTCTGGATCAGTATTTTGTGGAGCAGGAATTAGTGAAAATGGTGCTTTATTCAATTATGCAGCAAATTGGGAAAGTGCTGGTAGATGGGGCATTGAAATTTTAACAAAAAACCACAAACTTATATTAAGACCTATGGAGAAGTTACAAATTCAGAAAAGAGGTTCTATTGTAGAAAGTTTTGTGAAAGACATTGATTATAGTTTAGATGATAAGTATAAACCTGGCTTATTTTTACAAACTAATAATTTTATTAATTGTGATTTTAGTAATATGTGTTCGATTCAAGATCAAAAAAGGGTAATTAATATGTATAATAAAATGGCTAATTATTAATAGATGAAGGTTATAGTTATTACTGATTCCATGTCAATGCCAAGACATAATATCGATTACGAAGATACTTGGTTATATAAAGTTAAAACTAAACTAAAGGATTTTAACTTTATTGACAAAGAACATAGAGGTTCTATGTCTAATAGACTTGTAACCGAAGGAGGTGGTTTTGCTAATACTTTCCCTGGAAGTGATTTATTGGAGTTTTATAAACCCGATATAATAATAATTCAACTTGGAATAGTTGATTGTTCTCCAAGATATATATCTATTTATTCTTTTGGCTATAAAATTTTAACAAAACTTCCATTTTTTTTACAAAAAATCTATTATAATTTCAAAAAAAAGTATTTTAAAAGATCTTCAAAAAATGCATATGTATCACCAAAAATTTTCCACAATAATTATAAAAATTTTATAAATCGAGCTATTAAACTGAACTCAAAGATTATAATTACAGAAATAACTCCTGTTTCAACAGAATTCCAAATAAAGAGTCCTGAAATTAATGTTTCAATAAAACGATATAATAATATTTTAAAAAAATTATCAGATAAAAATGAAAATGTCTTTTTTTTTAACCCTTTTAATGAATTTCAGTCTAATTTTTTAATAGATGAACTTCATTATAGTAAAATTGGACATCATAATTTTTATGTTAATTTGTTGAATCTCATAAAAAATATTAGTTGAAAAGTTTAATATCAAGTTCTATTATATATACTTTAGGTAGAGTTCTTCCCCAAGTTGTGTCCTTTATTCTTTTGCCGGTATATACTTTTTATATATCAACTAAAGATTATGGCATAATAAATTCAATGCAAGTATTATCTGCGATTATTGTATTATTTTTTACGTGTGCTCTTGATAGAGGAGTTTTGAGAATGTACTATGACTTCGATTCAAGTTTAATTAAGAAAACCTATTTAGGCACGATATCAATATCCATTTTTATAATATCTACTGTATTTCTAATAATTTTTTTTTTATTTAGCGATAAATTAAATCTAATATACTCTTCTATTGATTTCTATCCATTTTATTCATACACACTCATTAGTTGTTATCTTGAAGTTTTTTCTTTAATTCCTTTAATATACCTTCAGATTCATAATAGGCCCCTCATTTATATTTCTCTTAATTTATTCAAATTTATAATAGGAGTATCTCTTACTCTTTATTTTATCATATTTTTAAATGCCGGTGCTATAGGGATGATAAAAGCTTTATTTTTTTCTAATCTAATTGTAACTCCTGTTTACTTATACTTTGCATTTAAATCTTTCTCTTTTAAATTAGACTTTAAAATGTTATTGGATACATTTAAGTTCACATTACCCATTCTACCTACACTATTAGCGGCATGGGTTTTAAATATAAGTGATCGAATATTTGTTGAAAAGTATTTTAATATGACTGATGTTGGAATTTATTCACTTGGTTCAAAAATTTCTGGATCTGTCTTGATTTTGTTTGGAGCATTCAGTATTGCCTATTCACCATATTTTTTTGAGAAAGCAAAAAAACAACTCAACAATAAGGATTTATTTATATTCAATAAACAAATTTGTATCTTTTTTTTATTTTTGACCTTTTCATTATTTTTTCTAAGCAAAGAAATAATAAAGATTTTTTTTAATGCAAATTATTATGAATCTGTGAATGTTATTCAAATACTGTCGCTTCATACAATTTTATCTGTGTTTTTAGGTGTTTTAAATTTGATGTATTATCAATCAAAAGCAACACTTCCATTACTTTATATTTTTATAGTAGGAGCAGTTGTTAATATAGTTTTAAATTTTGTTTTAATTCCTGAATTATCCTTCATTGGAGCGAGTTATTCAACTGTTTTATCTTTTTTAGTAATGTTTTTAATTCAATTCAAGTTTGCTAAGAATTATTACTTCATACCTTTTGACTGGAAGAATATTTTTAGAGTAACTGTTGGGTTTTCAGCTATTTATTATTTATTTGAGTTACTAATAATTGATAATATTTATATTTCAATTATTAGTAAATGTATTATTTTAATATTTGCTTTTTTTGTTCTCGTTGGTCGTGACAATATTTTAAGAAAACTAAATTTATTTAAAAAAAAATAAAATGATTAATATTTTAATAATTTCTCATGAACCTTTAACTCCTTCGTTAAAAGATATGTATTGTTTTGACGAATTAAATAAAGTATTTCATGTAGAGTTTTTATCTCTTAGATCTTTTTTTTATAATAAAGATGAATTTAGGTTTAAAGATGAATTAACTAATGAATTTAAAGACTTTTCAAACATTTTTAAATTTTGGAGATATATTTCAACATTTAGTACGAGTGATACTTATGTTTTTCTAGAGAACTCAACTACACACTTATCTTCATTAATTATTGATTATGTAATTAAAGATTTTAAACTGTGTAGGTATTTACTGTATCGAAGCTATTTGTCTAATAATAGTACAGTTTCAAAACAAACACGAATTCAAAAATTATTAAATCTTTTTAATTATCGTAAATTATGTTTTTTTGTAGTTAACAAATGCGCTACAAGAAATTTTTTAATTGTTTTCGCGTCGGGGTCAAGTAAGCCTTTAATAAACTGTAATAAATTTATTGCACTTAATTCTACTATTATTTCTAACGAAAAAAAAATTGAAGATGAAATTATTAATTCAAATTATGTTGTATTTATAGATCAAGGTTACCCAACACATCCAGACTTACTTAAGAAAGGCTTCCAACCAAATAATGAATACGATTTTATTAAATCTTACAATAGATTTTTTGATTTTATTGAAAAAAAGTATTCTACCAGAGTTATTATAGCTAAACACCCAAAGTCATCTGTTAATAATAATTATTTTGCCGGAAGGGAAGTAATTGTAAATAAGACCAAATCGTTAATATTGAATTCTAAATTTGTTATTTCTCATTCCAGTTTAATCAATTTATTTGCAGTATTAAATTACAAGAAGATATTACTTGCATACAACTCAGAACTTAAATTGTTTCCTTCAAATTCATTCTCTCATATGAAAGAATTTGCTAAAATGCTTAGCCTAGATTTAATTAACATTGAAAATGAGGCTGATTATTCTAAAATAGATTTATCAATAAATAAGTTAAAGTATGACTTATTTATTAAAAAGTATATATGTCTTAATGATGATCCAAATCACAAATTAATTGAAGATGCTATACTTTCAGATCATAAGGTAAAGATGAAATAAAAAATCTAATGATGTATTTGAAACTAACTTTATAATTATGGTTAAATGCTTGAAAAAAAAAATAATTTTTATAATTTCTATAGATAGGTTTATACTCTATAAGATTTTTAATTTTGATAGATGGCATTCACAAACTATAGTTGGTAACCATTATGTACCCTTAATCATAAAAACAGTTAATTCGTCAAATGCTATAAATGTTGTGGAGATTGGTTGTGGTTTAGGTGAAATTATATTAAATGTTGACGCTAAAAACAAACTTTGTTTAGATCAAAGCCAGGAAGTATTAAATGCCGCATCATTTATCTCTAAATTAAAATTTAAAAAAGCTGTTTTTAACAAATTTGATTTTTCAAATAACAGTTTGCAAGGTAAATACGATGTTATTATTATGGTTAACTGGCCTCATGTAATTAATGAAAAGATTCTTAAAGATAAATTTTCAATTCTTTTTAATGAAAACTTAAATAATTTAGGCTTTATAATTATCGATACAGTCGCTGATGAAAATTATAGACATAATCATGATATTAACTTAATTACAGAAAATCTAATTTGTGATGTATTTGATATTGGAGAGTTCAAACCAAGAAGAACTATATGGAAAGTAATTAAAAAATAGACTCTATAAAACACTTATTATTTACATAACTAATTATCAAATATATTTTAATTTAAAATACAATAATTTTAAATTTTAATAAACTAAATAAGATAAATGAAAATAAAATCAGTAATTAAAGTTAGTAAAAACCTAGTTTCATGGTTATTTTGGAAAATTAATAATAGATTCTTTTTTGATCAATGGCAATTACTTTTTTCTTTTGAAAATAATTTAAATTTTAAAGATTTTATTAAAATTACTCCCCCAAAAGACAGGTTTTGGGCTGATCCGTTTTTAGTAGAATATGAAAATAAATATTATGTGTTTTACGAGGAATTAATTTACTCTGAAAATATAGGACACATAGCATGCTTAGAAATCGATAGTTTTGGAAATGTGTCAAATTTTCAGACAGTTCTTAAAAGAAAATATCATTTATCTTATCCGTTTATAATAGAACACAAAAAATCGTTTTATATGATTCCAGAAACTGGAGAAAATAATACAATTGAAATATATGAAAGTGCAAGTTTTCCTAACGACTGGAAACTAAAAAAAATTTTAATACCAAACATAGTCGCTTACGATACTACAATACTTCAACATAATTCTAAATACTGGTTATTTGCTAACGTAAGGAATCCTGAAAATAATTCTACTTGGGATACTTTACATCTTTTTTATTCAGAAAGTCTATTTGAGGATGTATGGAAACCTCATCCTTTAAATCCAATTGTTTCAAATATTTCTTGCGCTAGGCCTGCTGGAAATATTTATAAAAAAAACAATAAAATATACAGACCTGCACAGAATTGTTCTCTCCATTATGGGTATGCAATTGAAATTATGGAAATAACTATTCTAGATGAATATAATTATGCTGAAGAAAAATCAAATGCTATATTGCCGGCATGGGATAAAAAGGTTTCTTCTATTCATACAATTAATTCTTTGGAAGGTATAACTATAGTTGATGCAAAAATTTCAAGAAATAGATATTTTAATGGATAAATTAAAAATATTGCATGTCTTAAGTTATAATGGCAAAGGAGGTGCTGAAACACTTGCTGAGAACCTTATCGATTTACAACTTAAATCATCTCATACTGAATTTGTTCATGTTCTAACGTTTTCAAATATACATGAAGTCATTAAGTTTTCTCATGCCACAAAAAAATTTCGTCATCATCATTTATTAGTAAATAGTAAATATTCATTAATTCAGTTTGTTCAGATATCATTATTTATTTTTAGAGTAATATATAAATATTCTTATGATATTATAAACTCACATCTATTAGCACCACTTTATATTTTTCTATTGCCCATCTTTTTTAAATCCTCCAATTATGTGCACACTGTTCATTCGCAAGCCGAAAAAGAATTAGGTTCCTCCAAAGGTTCTATTCATTATCTCGTAAGAAATTTCTACTACAAGAGAAGCAATTTAATATCAATTTCAGAATCGGTAAAAAATTCAATTTATTTACTTTATGGTATTAAAAGTAAATTAATTTTTAATGGAGGTTTATATGAAGATAATACAAATAGAATACCAGAAAATTTATTAACCAAAATTTCAAATAAAACAATATTACTTGCAGTTGGTCATACTAGAATAGTAAAAAATTACGAATTATTAATAAATTCATTCAAAAAAATAAATGATGATTGTGTACTCATTATACTGGGCTCGTTAGTGGATAATTTTAAAGATTATAATATAATATCTGAAAGAGATAATAATATTTTTTTTATGGGCTCTGTTCCAAATGTACAAGATTATATGAAAATTGCAGATTTCATTTGTATGACTTCTAAACATGAGGGTATGCCTATTACCTTGCTGGAAGCTAAGGCTAATGGATTAATTCCAATTGTAACGCCAGTAAGAGGAATAATAGACTTGGTTGCACACAATTATAATGGGATAATTGCTAAGGATCTTAGGGTAGAATCTTTCGAATTTGCAATTAAAGAAGCTTTAAAATTGTCTAGTGTTAAAAAAGAGTTTTTAAAAAGTAATTCCAAAAAAGAATTCCAGCAATTATACAGTATTGAAATTTGTAGTAAAAATTATCTAAGTTTCTATAAAAATATAAAAATTAATAAGTCATGAAATTTAATTTAATAAACTCCCTTAAATACAGAAATGATATTGATGGATTGAGAGCGATAGCTGTCCTTGTTGTAATTTTTTTTCATTTTGGATATTTAAGTAATGGATATTTAGGTGTAGATGTTTTTTTTGTAATTAGTGGTTATTTGATAACAGGGATTATACATAATAAAATTCTTCAAAATAATTTTTCAGTTAAAGATTTTTATATAAGAAGAGCAAAAAGAATTTTACCACTGGTTAGTTTTGTTACTCTGGTTTCATTGACTTTAGGTTTTTTCTTCATGTTGCCAGATGATTTAGAGAATCTAGCTCAGAGTGTTATAGCAACTAATTTTTTTAATAATAATACCTTACAAATTTTAACGACGAAAAATTACTGGGATGTAGTTAATGAGTTTAAACCTCTTATGCATACATGGAGTTTAGCTATTGAGGAACAATTTTATTTCTTTTATCCATTTATTTTTATTCTAATTAATAAAACTCGGTTTTTATATAAAAGAACTTTACTTGTAGTATTAATTGGATTGACTTTAGTTTCAATTCTTTTATATTTAAGTTCATTTGAACAATATTATAAATTTTATTTGTTACCATTTAGATTTTTTGAACTCTCGTTGGGAGGTCTAGTGGCAATTGTATCAAATACTAAAGTTGTTAAATTTAAAACACCGTATGTTTTTATTATTATTTTAGTTTCTGTAATGTGTTTTAATTTTAACTTTTTAAATGATGATTTATTAATTATTCTAACAGTAATTCTTACCTCCTTAATTTTACTCAGTGATAATCACAATAATGGTGTGTCTAAAATAATTTTAGAAAATAAAATTATAGTTTTTTTGGGTAAAATTAGTTTTAGTTTGTATATGTGGCATCAGATTGTTTTAGCTTTCTATCGCTATATTTTCATTCAAGAAATACATATATATAATTATATTATAATTTTCATTGTGACACTTTTATTATCAATTTTAAGTTATTTTTTTATAGAGAATTATTTTAGATATAAAATGAAAACTAACATTGTTATTTTGAGTTTACTAACTGTATTTTTAATTACAAATATTTTATCATTAGATATTTATAATAAATCTGGTATCGTTAGAGATGTAGAAGAATTGGATTTGACAACTGATAATAGATCAAGTAATATTCATTCACAATATAACGATAGAATTTATAATTACGATAATGATTTTATTTCAAAAGATAAAATAAAAATTCTTGTTCTAGGAAATAGCTTTGCTAGAGATTGGGCTAACGTTTTGATTGAATCAAAATATTTTGAACAAATTCAAATTTCCTATATCTATGATCCTTCTAATCATCCTAATATCACAAATAGGTCAAATCAAGCTGATTTTATTTTTATTTCATCAATCAATAAACCATTATTTGATAAATTTTTAATAACTAATCCAAATGTTTGGTGTGTTGGCACAAAAAATTTTGGAATAAATATGGGTGTTTTTTATAATTATAGTGGTTCAAATTACTGTTTGCAAAAGACGCCCATTAAATCAAATCATCTCAAAACTAATACTCTTCAAAAAAAACAATGGGGAAGCGATCATTATATTGACTTAATAGAGGCTTTAATTGATGAAAACATGAAAATGCCAGTATTCACGCCGGATTGTAAGTTTATTAGCCATGACTCTAGACATCTAACACAGTCAGGTGCTAAATACGTAGCTTCAATTATTAAAAATCAACTAACTTTTCTAGATTTTGCAAATGATTAAGTTAAATCCAAAAATATTATTAGTTGATAATGGTTTTATTGGTGAAAATAATTCCAGTTATTATGTCTCAGGAAGTACTAACGATTTTATTAATGATTTAATAAAACTTGGAGTTGATGTTAACATTATGCAATTCCATAAAGAAATTATTGGAAATGAAAATGTTTTAGACGCTGAATTAAAAAATCAATTTATAAGTGTCAGATTTAATGATAATAATTTTTTATTAAAAATTATTTCATACTTTAAGTTGGTTTTTAAGCTATTGTTAAACATTTATAAATTTGATTATATATATGTTTTTTACCCAGGAAACCTTAATTATTTGGTCTTATTTTTATCATTTTTATTTAATAAAAAATATGGTTTATATGTAAGAGGAGAGTTGAATTATAATTTGCCTTTCACCAAACAAATATTATCAAATGCAAACTTAATTGTAACCAATAATCCAATTATTGTAAAAGAATTATTGATTTATAATCACAATTCAAAAATGATAATTTCTTATAAAAAACTAGGTAATGAAATTCCTGTTTTACTTAACAAGTTTAAAAAAAAATATATAAATTTTAATTCTCCTTTTAAGCTACTTTTTGTTGGGAGAATTGAAGTTAGAAAAGGTATTATTGAATTAATTGATGCTTGTAAATTACTGATAGAAAATAAAATTAATTTTAAGTTGGTAATTGTTGGAGGTGGAGAGCTTTATGAGTCAATTAAAAATAATATAAAGAGTGATTTGGTTTTGAACAGTCATATTGAATTAGTGGGTTTAATAAAAGATCAAAAAAAATTAAAATCATATTATTTGAATTCAGATGTTTTTGTTTTTCCGTCTCATACTGAAGGGTTTCCGAGGGTTCTCTTTGACTCAATGCTTAATGATTTACCTATAATTACAACTATGGTCGGAGGAATACCAGGCTTTATGAAACACGACTATAACTGTTTAGAAATTAAAGTAAATTCCCCAGAAGATATTTATAATAATATAATTTTATTGCACAATAATGAAGGTTTAATAAATAAATTACAATCTAATAACTTTGATAAACTAAAGCAGATATTTCATAAAGATATTTCCTTACACAAAAATTTAATTAAAGACAATTTAGATGATAGAATCCAATAAATTAAGTTTAATCTTTTTAATAGTTGTTACATTACTATTTCCAATATTTAATTTATTAGATATATACACCTATTTTGAATTCTTAATTATGTCTATCTTAATTAGGTCTATTTTGGCTTATCTATCTCCAAAAAGACACTCAAAAGTTATCTTTAATTTTTTGAATTTAGCACAAGGTATTTACATCGTTTTAATTATGATTATGTGGAATTTTGCACATAACGATCTTGGTATACTAGATACATCAAAATTACTTGGAGACTCAGAAGCATACTATCTTGAATCAATAATGATGTCTAAGGCGGAAGGAAAATCTTTCTTAGAACTTGGTGCATTATCTAATATAAATTATTTTTTATTTCAGTATATTTTGTCTAAAATTATTTTTCTTTTCAAGTCAAAATACTTAGCTAGCTTAATGTTTGTAATGTTTATAGGATTAATAAATCTTTTATTATTATTCAAAATTGGAATTTTGTTGAAATTTAATAAACAAACAATGCAAACTATTGGTGTATTTTATATTTTATTTCCTCATATTTTATCTTCAAATATTATTTTATTAAAAGATTCTCTTATTACATTCTCATTATTTCTACTAGTTTATGCTGCTATTAGTTTTCAAGAAAAACAAAATAATTCTATTAAAACATTCATATATATAGCAATCAGTTTCTTTTTGTGTATTTTTCTTAGATTACCTTTTTCAATTCTGTATCTTATTATCTTACTTTACCTTTCTTTCAAAAAAAGTAATAAATTTTATTTTATTTTCTTATTAATTGGTGCTATCTTCTTTCTTGACTTTATTCAGTTGTCAGAAATTTACACAAAATCTATCAAACTTATTGATAATATAACTGATTCAGGAGTTCATGGATCTGGTTTTGCTGCTGTTTTAGTCGGAACATATGCATCTGATCCACTATACTTAAAAATCATTAAATTACCATTAGTAATTATCGTTCAGTATCTAACTCCTATTAATGTATTTAACTTTTACCACACTAATCCATGGTCATATATAGACATAAACATGAAAATAATTTGGCTTATGTTTTTTGGCCCTCTTTTTATATTTAGTACAATTCAATTAAAATACTTAAATGGTTTGATTAAAAAAATCATGATAATTAGTGTTCTAGGCTATATAATAGTTGCTTTTTTAGAAACAGGAATTGTTCCAAGATATGCTCTATTATTCATGTGTTTATCTATATTACCATTGGCATACATTTTTCAAAAAACTAAAGATAACATTACTTTAAAGAGAAAATATATATCTTTCAAACGTGTATATTTTTACTTTAGCTTTATTTTGGCTTTTTCTTATATAATCTTAAAATTATAAAATATGTTTTCAAAATTTTGGAATTTAAATTTTACAGGATTACCTAAGTTTATTTTTATTTTAATTAATGTCTCATGCAATAAATTAATAGAATTGTTTAATTCAATATTTTGGATTTACAATTTACGTGAATGTGGAGATAAATGTATAATTCAAAAAGGAGTTACTATTAGATACCCTAGAAATATTTATTTTGGTGATAATATTTCAATTGGAAGAAATGTTGAAATTTTCTCTGAATGTAGCAATGGTAAATTAATTGTTGGTAGTAATACCAATATTAATAAAAATTCACAAATTGATTTTACGGGGGATTTAACTATTGGTAGTAACGTTTTAATTTCAGAAACTACTATTATTCTGACACATGATCATGGCTATGATCCAAAATCTAAACCTGTGAAAAAGTCATTATTTATTGAAGATAATGTATGGGTAGGTCAAAATGTAATGATTTTATCTAATGTCTCACGTATAGGTAAAAACGCTATAATTGCTGCTGGTTCAATTGTTACAAAAGAAGTGTTTTCAAATACTATTGTTGGTGGTAATCCAGCTAAAGTAATAAAAAAAATAAATTAAGTATGTGTGGAATAAATATATTGTATACCTCAAAATCAATAGATAGAGATGGTATCATTAAGAAAATGAATCATTCAATTTCCCATAGAGGTCCAGACAACTCAGATTTTTACTCTGATGATTATATATCATTAGGGCACACAAGACTTTCCATAGTAGATTTGTCAAATAATGGTAATCAACCAATGTTTTCAAGTAATGAAAGATATATTATTGTTTTTAATGGTGAGATATATAATTTCAATGAACTAAAGTCTCAACTTAATTATGATTTCACTACTACAACAGATACTGAGGTAGTATTAGCATCTTATTTAAAATGGGGAAAAGAATGTGTTAATTATTTTAACGGAATGTTTGCTTTTGCCATATGGGATAAGTTTAAAAAAGAACTCTTTGTTACAAGGGATAGATTGGGGATAAAACCACTTTATTATTATTATGACGAATCAACTTTTATTTTTTCTTCAGAGATTCGTTCAATTTTAAAGACTAATTTAGTAGATAAGAAAATTTGTGTTCAAGGTTTAAACGAGTACTTGAAGTTTCAAACAGTTAATTGTCCAAATACAATTATTAAAGACATTAAAGTATTGGAACCTGCGTCATTTGTTTTTTTTAGAGATTTTAAATTATTAAATAAATCAACGTATTGGTCTCCTAATAAAAAATCAATAGACATAAATGGTTATTCTTATGATAAACTTAAGAATAAGGTTTTACAAGAATTAACTAATTCAGTAGAGCTCAGAATGTTTTCAGACGTTGATTCTGGTGCGTTTTTATCTGGTGGTGTGGATTCAAGTACGATGGTTGGTTTAATGTCAAAATTATCTAAAAGAAAAATTAAAACATTTAATATTTCTTTTGATGACAAAGAATACAGCGAATCAAAATATGCCCGTTTAGTATCGAAACAATTCAATACTGATCACACAGAAATTAACTTAAAACCTGAAGATTTTCTAAATTACATCCCTAATGCTTTAAATGATATGGACCACCCTTCGGGTGATGGTCCAAACTCTTGGGTTGTTTCTAAATTCACTAAAGAACAAGGAGTGAAAATGGTCTTTTCTGGATTAGGTGGAGATGAATTATTTGCAGGATATAAAAGTTTTGAACGCTTAAAAACATTAAATGATTTTAAGTTTATTCAAAATACCCCCCGCTTTTTTAAAAACATTATTAGCAAAGGTTTCAATACTTTTGGTGGAGGTTTAGAAGCCGCTAAGATCGAATCTCTTTTGAAAATAAAAAAGTATAATTTTAAAGAAAATTATTTATTAACAAGGCAAAGCTTACTTGACTTACAATTGAATAAAATTTTAAAACCTATATATTACAACAACATGGTAAATGATAGGATTTTAATAAATGATTACGGTTTTGATAAATCTCATTTTTTATCTAAAGTTTCAACAGCAGAGTTTGAAACATACATGAGTAATGTTTTACTCAGGGATACTGACCAAATGAGTATGGCCCATGGATTAGAAGTCAGGGTGCCTTTTCTAGATCATAATTTAGTTGATTTAATTTTAGCTGTTAATGATAAAAATAAATATCCAAAAACAACAAAAAAACTTTTAATTGATTCACTTCAAGGATTACTGCCAAAAGAAGTTTACGATAGACCTAAAATGGGTTTTACTTTTCCATGGGAAAAGTGGCTTAAAAATGAATTGTTTGAATTTTCAGATAATTTGATAAAGAGTCTTTCAAGGAGAAAGTATTTTAATCAAAGAGAAATAGAAAACTTATGGGGCAATTTTTGTAATAGCTCATCTTTAGTTTCTTTCTCAAGATTATGGCCATTGATAGTTTTAGAGTATTGGCTATTAAATAATGAAATTGATGACTAGAAAAAAGGTTTTAATTACTATTGATTGGTTTTTACCAGGTACAAATTCAGGAGGTCCAGTAAGGTCATATGAGAATCTGCTAGATCATTTTTCTAAAGATCATGATTTTTATGTAATTACAAGAAATACAGACTATTGTGACAATAAGCCATATGAAACTGTATTGTCGGATTCATGGAACTTAGTAAAAAAGAATTTAAATGTTTATTATATCTCAAATGACAAACTAAGGTTTAATACAATCAAAAAAATATGTCTTTCTATTAAGTTTGATATCGTGTTAATTAACGGAGTTTATTCCTGGTATTTTTCTATTTTACCTTTATGGATATTTAAATTTTTAAAAGCAAAAAAGATAGTGTCACCAAGAGGAATGCTAAATTCTCAAGCATTTTCTACAAATAAGATTAAGAAAGTAATATTTTTAAAAATAGCAAGATTAATAAATCTATATGGGAACGTTTTTTTTCATGCTACAAATGAAGATGAAGCATCAAATATAAAAATATTATTAAAGAAAAATAATATAATTATAGCTCCAAATTTGCCAAGAATTAACAATAATAAAGTACTAACCAAAATTTCGAAAAAGTCTGGTCATGTTAAATTAATATATACAGCAAGAATTTCAAAAGAAAAAGGCACACTATTTGCCATAAGATGTTTGAATATGTTAATTTTATCTTCCGACACAAAAATAGAATTTGATTTATTTGGAGCTATCTATGATAATGATTATTGGCTAGAATGTCAAAATCAAATTAAAAAACTCCCTTCAAATATTATTGTAAAATATAAAGGTTTAGCTGATTCTGAAATGATTCCTAGTATTTTAGAACATTACCATTTCTTACTACTCCCATCAGAGGGTGAAAACTTTGGCCATTCTATCCTTGAATCATTTACTGCTGGAAGACCGGCATTAATTTCAAATAATACACCATGGAAAAATTTAGAATTAAAGAAAGTTGGTTGGGATGTTTCCTTAGAGAATATAGATGATTTAAGACTTGCAATAACTAAAACGGTTGAAATAGATCAAAATAAATATGATATATTATCTAAAAATGCTTTTGATTTTGCAACTAATTTTTGTAACAACAAGAAATTTATTAGTCAAAATGAACGATTATTTGACTAAAAATTTCAAAATAATTTAAAATTTTGAAAAATAAAATTAATTTAAATAATTATAATAATTCTTGGTATAAACCTGGGAATAAATTAAAATGTATATGTTGGTATTTTCTTAATATATTGATTCTAAAAAACACATTATTCCCTTTCTCTAAAATTAAAGTTATTATTCTCAAATGTTTTGGAGCTAATATTGGTAAAGGAGTTATAATAAAACCCGGAGTTAATATTAAGTATCCTTGGTTATTACAAATAGGAAATCACGTGTGGATAGGTGAAAATGTTTGGATAGATAACTTAGCTCAAGTAACTATAGAAGATCATGTTTGCATCTCACAAGGAGCAATGATCTTATGTGGAAACCATAATTATAAAAAAACCACTTTTGATTTAATGGTTAATGAAATAATATTGGAAGAAGGTGTTTGGATTGGGGCAAAATCTGTTGTATGTTCAGGAGTAAGATGCAAAACCCACGCTATTTTAAGTATTAGCTCAATTGCAAATATCGATTTAGAACCATATACAGTTTATCAAGGCAACCCTGCAAAAAAAATACGTAATAGAGTAATTGAAGCATGAAAATTTCCATCATTACAGCAACCTATAACAGCGAAGCAACCCTAAAGTCATGTATGATATCTGTTCTTCACCAAAGTTATAAAAATATTGAATATGTGATTATTGATGGCAATTCAACTGATAAAACTTTAGAGTTGGTAAAACAACATCAATTACAATTTCCACAAATTGAGTTTAAAATACTATCAGAGCCAGATAATGGTATTTATGACGCTCTAAATAAAGGTGTTCATTTAGCCACCGGTGAAGTGATAGGTTTTGTGCATTCTGATGACATATTAGCTGATAATCAGATTGTTTCAACACTTGCCAATCAATTTGAAAAGGAGAATATAGATGGCGTATATGGTGACCTACAATATGTAGATAAAAATAATATTGATAAAGTTATACGGTATTGGAAAAGTAGATATTTTAATATTGCATTACTGTCAAAGGGGTGGATGCCAGCTCACCCCACATTATTTTTAAAAAAAACAGTATATAAAAAGCATGGAATATTTAATTTAAGTTATAAAATATCAGCTGATTATGATTTTATGTTACGAATATTAAAAGACGATTCTGTAAAATTTACTTATTTGCCAAAGGTGATTACCAAAATGCGAGTAGGTGGAGCTAGTAATCGAAGCATTAAAAATATTATTCAAAAAACAAGAGAAGATTATCGTGCTGTACGTTCAAATAATATTGGAGGCTGGTATTTGATTTTCCTCAAAAATATATCTAAAGTTAGGCAGTTTATAATTAAATCATAAGACATATGCCATTCGATCCAAATTCAGCAAAGAAAGCAGGAAAAAAATCTAAAAGAGGTCCTGCAAAAAAAGAAGGGCCTTCCATCAAAGAAAAGATGGAAATGCTCTATGAAAAAGTGCTGGATGATTTACTGCTAAACCAAGAAAAACTCACCAAAACAGAGCGGGTAAAACTCTTTGTAACGCTGTCTAATTATATTTTTCCTAAAACAAAATCTGTGCGAGACAAGTTTACTATTGAACAATTAAAAGAAATTGAAAAACAAGGAATTATGTATAGAGATCCAGATCCAACTAAATAATATTTTTGAAAAGAAAATAATCAATTGAATTATAAAGAAACCCTTTTTTTTATTGCCAAATGTTTGACTATTTCTAAAGAGATAAAAAATAGAGATGAAATAGAGAAGCAATTAAAATCAACGTCTATAGACTGGGATGCTGTTGTAAAATTGGGTACAGCCGATTTGGTGTTTCCTGCATTGTATTGTAATTTCAAAAGAGCTGATTTCTTAAAGTATTTACCTCAAGATTTGGTAAGCTACATGGAGTATATTACCAATATAAACAGAGAACGAAACAAAAAAATCATAGCTCAAGCCAAAGATTTAAATACGCTGTTATTAGCAAATAACATTACCCCATTATTTCTAAAGGGAACCGGAAACCTATTAGCGGGTGTATATGATGATATTGCTGAAAGGATGGTAGGAGATATTGATTTTATATTCTCAAAACAAGACTATTCAACAGCGATTACTATTTTAAGAGAGTTCGGGTATTCTGAAGTAATTAAGTATAAATATTATTTTCCTGGTGAAAGGAAACATTACAGAAGACTTCAAAAAGAGAATAACATTGCAGCCATCGAAATTCACTCAGAGTTTTTAGGCATAAAAAAATATACCAAAGAATTTAATTACAACTTTGTAGGGCAAGATAGTCAGGATATAAACGGATTTAAAGTTTTGAGTTATGCAAACAAATTAAACTTATCTATTATTGCCAATCAAATAAACGATAGTGGTTTTTATTATAAAACAATGGCCTTACGAAATGCCTATGATGTTTTTTTATTATCTAAAAAAACGAATGCAAAAGCTGCGGTAAATACATTAAACAAACTAAGTCATCCCTTAAATTGTTTTTTAGCAGCTTGTTATGAGGTTTTTGATAGGGTAGATAGTTTAGAGTGCAACAAAACAACAAAAACAGCTTCGTATATGAGTGAATTTAATAGTCAGTTTACTAATCCCATACCAATAAAAACACAATCAACACACATTAAGATTTATCTATTTAGAGTAAATATTATTCTAAAATCTATAATACACAAAGAATATCGAGTTTGGTTGTTTAATGTATTAACTGATAAAGATTGGTGCAAAAGAAAACTAGTTCAGTTAGGAATAAAAAAGTAAAATCACCAAATAACTCCCGCCTGCTGCATAAATAAATCTGCTAGTGCATCTTTGTTTTGATGCGTTCCAATATAAGTCAGAAAAGTACTTTTTTTAGAATATCCAGTTATATTCATAAGTAGCGGTGTTTCAATTTTTCCATAGTAATTAGAAGCAAAAGACCTTCTCATAATATGAGACGTCACAAATTCATATTTCGACGCATTAACAATTTCCTATCTTTGAGTAAAAAAATTATCAATTGAATTATAAAGAAACCCTTTTTTTTATTGCTAAATGTTTGACTATTTCTTTGGAAGAAAA
>Ga0115564_10000730_pt1 | contig 32371 bp, 28 predicted proteins | sample COGITO_mtgs_1105_7_FD_88680 | JGI IMG/M metagenome (GOLD analysis project Ga0115564, IMG submission 88680) | Pelagic marine microbial communities from North Sea - COGITO_mtgs_110523 | ecosystem: Environmental > Aquatic > Marine > Epipelagic | place: Germany:Helgoland, sampling site Kabeltonne...
CACCACGTCGCCGGGATCACAGAACACTCGGGTAACGAGATCGAGGGCCATTTGTGAACCTGTGGTCACCACGATGTCGTCGGGGTGGGCTTGAATACCAACCGGTGCCATCACTTGACCAATTTGGTCACGAAGGGTGACGTCGCCCTGGCCGGAGCCGTACTGCAACGCTTGGGCGCCCTCGGTTCGGAGTAGGTCCGCGACGGTGTCGGCGAGAGCATCGAGATTGAGTGCGGATACGTAGGGCATGCCGCCGGCGAGGGAAACCACCTCAGGTCGGGATGCAACAGCGAAAAGGGCCCGAATCTCTGAGGCTGTCATGCCCCGTGCGCGCTGGGCGTAGGCGTTGATCCAAGGATCAAGACGATTACCCGGTACAGACATAGGTCCTATGCTCCCCTATACAGGCGCGGTTGGCGTGATGAGGGGTGATGGGAATGTCGTCAAACCACGATGTAATCCGCGGCCTAGCCGGGGAGCAGTTGGCGCAGGAGTGGCCTTTACCGTTGCGGTGCTGTGGCTCCGCCATCGTTGAGCACAGGTGAAAAGTAGGCCACCACACCCTCAGCGATCGCATCGGCGATGGCATCTTTAAACGTGAAGGAAGACAATCGCGCAGCGTCGCGCGGGTGGGATAGGTAACCCAGCTCGATCCACACAGCTGGCATGCGGGTCATGCGTAATAGGTCCCATGTGCGCGGATGTACCCGACAGTCGGTGACGTCGGTACGCGAGCAGAGTAGGTCATGAATGATGTCGGCCGCGGTGCGTCCGGACAGTGAATGAGCACCGCCGCTGGGGTCACCGAAGTAGAACGTGGCTACCCCATTAGCCCGGGGCAGGTCAATGCGTTCGACATGGAGTGACACCACCAGATCTGCTCCGGTTTCATTGGCGAATGCGGCGCGTTCACTTTCCGGGATGAGCTCTGGAGCAGGTGGCCGAGTCATGAGTACCTGGGTGCCGAGTGCGGCGAGGCGTCCCTCAATGCGGGTGCAGACATCGGCGAGGATTTGCGCTTCAACATCGGCGAGCTCCTCATCGGCGTCAGCACCACCGGGGTCCAGCACGACGACTTTGCCGGCCACTCCGCTGCGCACGGTGTCCCAACTGATTTGCTCGCGCAACGGCACCGCAAGTTGGCCCGCACCAACGGTGCGAGTGAGACGGTCGAGGGCCATGAACGTTTCGGGGCCACACGTGCCATCAGCGTTGATACCCACATTGTGTTGAAACTCACGCATGGCTGCGTCGGTGGATACGCCAAAGACTCCGTCGGGACGACCGCAGTCGAAACCTAAGCCCACTAGCCGCCCTTGTAGGGCAAAAATATCGTCACCAGACATGAGGTGGCCAGGGTTAAAGAGCAGCACGCGATCACCCAGGGCCCAACGAGCCTCGTCAATGTGGCGAAAGGTTTGCGGACCCACAATGCCGTCGACCGGGATGCCGCGATGCTGTTGAAACGCCCGGACACCATCTGCTAACGCCTCATCAAAAACCGATGTCGCAGCATGTCGACCGGGCTGGTCAACGAAGCCCAGCCGGTGCAGTCGCTGTCGAATATCGGCGACTGCGGGACCGGTATCCCCCAGCCGCAGCAGAGACTGCGCCACTGTTATCCGAGGTAGGCCGCTAGGTCGGCGAGTAACGCTGCCTTGGGCTTGGCCCCGATGATCGTCTTCACCAGTTCTCCACCGGAGTACACGTTCAAGGTGGGAATTGAAGTGATTCCGTAATGGGCCGGCGTCTTGGGGTTTTCGTCGACGTTCATCTTCGCCACGACCACGGAAGCGCCATGTTCGGTGGCGATGTCTTCCAGGATGGGCGCCACCATTTTGCATGGGCCACACCATGGTGCCCAGAAGTCCACGATGACCGGCTTATCGCTGGCGAGCACATCGGTGGCGAAGGAGTCATCGGTGATCACTCGGGTCGCTGTGTCTGTCATGGCTTGTCCTTAGATTTGGTGGGATGAATATGGCGGGAGCACCGGGGAGGGAAGCAGGGATAACTCAGTGGGAAGCGGCGAGGAAACGTTCGGCATCAAGTGCGGCAGCGCAGCCGGTGCCCGCGGCGGTAATTGCCTGCCGATAGGTGTGATCCACCAGGTCACCGCAGGCGAAAACGCCGGGGATATTGGTGTTTGTGCTGGGTGCGTCAACGAGTACGTATTCGGAGTCGTCGAGGTCGACCTGGCCCTTGATTAGTTCAGAGCGTGGGTCGTGGCCGATCGCAATGAACAGACCGGTCACGTCGAGTTCGCGGGCGGCGTTAGTTTCGGTGTCGCGCAGTACCACACCGGTGAGTTTGTCGTCTCCGAGCAAATCTTCCACCGCGCTGTTCCAAGCGAAGGTGATCTTAGGATCGTTCAGTGCGCGTTCCTGCATGATCTTGCTGGCACGCAGCGAGTCACGACGATGAATGACCGTGACGGATCGAGCGAATCGAGTGAGGAAGGTTGCCTCTTCCAGGGCTGAATCACCGCCGCCGACCACGGCGATATCGGCATCGCGGAAGAAGAATCCGTCGCAGGTGGCACACCAGGACACTCCGTGGCCGGAAAGCCGCTTTTCATTCTCGAGGCCTAGTTCTCGGTAACCTGAACCCATAGCCAAGATGACTGAGCGGGTCAGGTATTCGTTGCCGGCGCCGTCACGGATCTGTTTGATCGCACCCTGCAAAGTCATCTCAACGGCATCATCGGTGACGATGGTGGTGCCGAATCGAGCAGCCTGCGCGCGCATACTCTCCATTAACTCCGGGCCCATGATGCCTTCGGCGAAGCCGGGGAAATTTTCTACCTCCGTGGTGTTCATCAAGGCGCCACCGGCGGTGACAGCACCTTCAAGGAGAACCGGGGCCAGTTGTGCCCGGGCGCAGTAGACAGCCGCGGTGTAGCCGGCGGGGCCAGAACCCACAATGACCACATCGTGCACGACGGTGGGATCAGCGGCAGACATTGTGAACTCCCTTTCAGGGTGGCCGGATGTGATCGACGAACGACTACAATCCTAGGCGCGCAGACTTTTCCTGAAGTAGGTGGGAGACCAATGAGCTTTCGTGGGCCTAGGCAGCAGGCTAGGGCAGGTCGTAGCTAAACCACATGGCCTGATCGACATCGGCTGCCGTGCACGTTGGTCGAACCACTGCCACATCAAGTCGACTAGCACCGTTGCCACGATCGTTCAACCACACCACCACACCAGAGTCAGCCCCCTGGTAACTGGCTCGGTCCACCACCAGCGCCGGCATAGTCGTGACCGGTTCCGGCGCCATCTTCGTGGAGAGGAACGCCTTCAAGAGCTCGACGCAATTACGCATTTCGTCAACATCAGCGGTAAACCCAGCACTGCCGATCATGGGGGGGTAACCGGTGGGTGTGCTGCTCGCTGCCGAGACGACCTCATCAACCATCAGCATCGAATCTGGATCAGCCATGCTGGGATCACTGAGGTCTGGCATCGGAGCCGAGACGACACCGGCGGTGCCGAGTAGGTCAGCCACCTGGGTCGACATGGCGTCACCGTCGTAGTTAATTCCAGAGGCAACCACGATCTGTGCGGGCACGGTGTCGGTGATCTTGGGGGCAGTTGATGGTTCAGCTGCCCCGAGATCGGGTTGGGCAGTTGATGGTTCAGCTGCCCCGAGATCGGGTTGGGTAGTTGTTTCGGTGGCCACCTCGGGTGTTTGACTTGCGACGATGGGAGCGCCATCGGCAACAGGCGGTGGCGGGGATGTACCGGAGTTGAGAACGACCGGTATGCCGACCGCACCGATCAAAACCAGACTGGCCGCTGCGGCCAAGAGGGGTCCCCGGCGACGGGTTCGGTCGGCACCTGAATGAGTGGTGCGGGCTTGGTCAATGTGGTGGATAGAAGCGCCAGCAGATGCGGCAGCAGTGTCTGCCTGGGTGTCTGCCTGCATGAGCGGAGTTTCCTGGGCAAGTGCGGCGGACAGCCGCTGCCACACGGCATCGGGCATCACCGGCGTGGGTTGATCGGCGAACAGGTCAGCAAGTTCGGGGTGGGTCGAGGCGAGGTCGCCAAAGTCAACCGAGGAGTCAATGTCGAGTTCTTCAGCGCCCGCAACGGAGCCATCAGCACTACCTGGCGACACCGCGTCCAGGCCTTGCTCATTCAGACCGCTTCCGGGGTCTGTGGAATCTTCACGCACCGTTGCGTTCACCTCCATTCGCCGGTGTGACGGTCTCATGGCCGTCGGGGTTCCGCAGATGTTGAAGTCGGCGGGCTAATTTTGCCCGACCACGGGAGCAACGGCTCTTCACGGTGCCGGCGGGGCAGTCCATGATTTTTGCCGCTTCTTCCACTGACCAGCCTTCCAAATCAACTAACACGATGGCCGTGCGTTGATCGGGGGGTAATTCCTGGAGTGCGGCGGTAATCTCGATCGCGGTTTCGCGGGCATCCAGAGCATCGCGGGGATCAACGAGGGAAGCCCGGTCGGTGAGGGTGGCCCGGTCGCCACTATCGCCGGATTCTTCCGGCAGTGGCACCCAGGGTCGAACCGCGCGGCGTCGCAGCCGGTCCAGTGAGGCATTGACAACGATGCGGTGCAGCCAGGTGGTGACGGCTGAATCACCACGAAACTGCCCCGCCCGACGGTAGGCCGAAATTAAGGCATCCTGCAGGGCATCTGAGGCTTCCTCAGGATCACCGGTTGTGCGCATGGCCACCGCCCAGAGGCGATCTTTGTGGCGGCGAACAATCTCGGCGAACGCATCCGGGTCGCCATCACAGTGGGCGGCCAACAACTGCGTATCGGTTGGATCAGCCACGCCCACAAGCCTAGTGGTGTGGCGTTCGACGTTGCCTAGGGCACGGCTAGCGATTGAGTACCGCCACTTCGCGGATACCGCCGAGGTAGGCACCATTGACCGGAGGCAACCGGGTGAACCACACCAGGAGATACCGGCCCACCACCGGTCGGGGGGAGCGCAGATCGAGCGTGTCGCCGATGGTGTCAGCTTCAGCCAACAGTGCCCAGTCGCCAATGGCGGCATCGGGTTGAGAGCCAACCTTGATCGAAATCGAAGAACCGATGCCGGCCAACTGCAGTCTTACTGCGCTGATGGCTCGAGCTGCACCTAGATCGACGACCAGCCCAACGCCATCCTCCTCGGTCAGATCGGGGGCGAAGTAGGTTTCGGTGACCCAGGAGGTCACCGAATTGGCATCGATGGCTAATTCGGCTAGCTCGGGACTGTCCCCGGCGCCTGTTGCACTCGGGTCGTAACTGATGGCCGAAACCGGGGTGAGTTGACCCGGGATTGACCCAGGGTTGTAATCGGTGATGGCGTCACTTGCTGGGCTGGCATCCCCGACCGAGGTCAATACCTGGGTGGGCAGCGGGTCGGTTTGGGAGCCCCAGGGTGATGCGGCACTGTTCACCACTTGAAGGCCCGCGGCTCCTACTCCCGCGGTGAGGGCGATAGCAGCAGCAACCCCGAGCGAGCGCTTACCAAGTGTGGCCAGGGTTGAGGACCGCGAAGATGCTGCGGGACTGACCGGGAAGCTGGCGGTCAAGGTGACCCGCCGAGAGGGGTCACTGTGTTCTGCCGGTGCGCCAAGTGCCGCGAGCAGAGCGTCCATATCGGCGAACACCAACGGCGCTTTCTTCCCGCGGCCAGCCCACGGGCCCCAGATCTGCGGGTCAATGGCTCGAGCGCAAATATCGTCCAACCACCCGGGTACCTCGGCGCGCACCTGCGATGGTGCCAGAATCGACCCAGCATGGGTGGGGGCGCTTGAGATTCCGTCGGCAAGTCCACCGGGCCAACGTGCGGTCACCGCTGCGTAAAGCAGACAGCCCACACCGTGGACATCAGGATCGGTGCCGGGGCTGGTTGCCACCGGAGCCCAAAGCGCTGCGTCGACACCGAGTCCACGAATGCGAACCTCACCATCGTCTTCTGGTGCAGTGCTGCCTGAGATCAACAGGGCCCCTGGCCGAATGCGACGGTGGGAGACGCCGACCCGGTGGGCGGCGGCGAGGGCGAGGGCAGCTTGGCGAGCAAGGTTGATGGCGTCGGCAACAGGGAGAGGTTCACCCTCGCGCTGTTCGAAGACGTCAGCGAGGGTGGAACCTAGGGCCCACTCGTGCACGATGACGGTGTACTCGGCTGAACCGGGCAATTCGTCGTGCGTGATCACAACACGATCTAGAACGTCGAGGACGGGCACGAGGTGGCGCTCATCGACTGTTGCCGCTGCTCGCGCCGCCGCCGCGACATCGGTGGCCCGGGGATCATCAGCCAGTACGAGCCGCAGCGCGACAGGTCGATCTAGGACGGGGTCATAGGCCTGCCACAGTTCTGCACTGGGTTCGCCGCGGCCACCTGAAGTAGCGATGAGGACACGCAGCGTGTAGCGATTGACCGCCGTATCCGGGGTCAATCGCCGAGGCGCAGGGGATTGATCCATCACGTTATCGAGGGTAGGCACATTATTCGGTGGAGTCTCGCTGGACGCTGCTATTAGTTGTCCGCGGTCGGATCTTGGCTCGTATCACACCGATGACCTCGTTGACTTCGTTGATGCGCAACAGTCGCGCTGCGCCGAGATAGGTGAGACCGCAGGCGAGGCTGATGGTGATCAGATTGGCCAGTACGTAGAGGCGGTTGTCTGGTCCACTGCCGGTGATGTAGGTGACCATGGCATAGCGCACCGCGAAGGCAACACCGAGCACGACAAGACCGGCGAAGAGCATGCGCCCGAGGGCGCGCAGGGTGGCTGCTGACTCTAGCCCGCCGAGTCGATGGGCCAGGATGATCCACGACGCCACGAAGGTGGCCCAGAAACCGCATACGTAGCCAAATGCCAGAGCTGCGATCTGGGTACCCCCACTCACGGCATAAAACGCTGGCACCGCAACGCCGATGGCCACCACGTTCATCAAGATGCTGACTAAAAATGGAGTCCGCGTGTCTTCCATGGCGTAGAAGCCACGAAAGAGGACGTAAAACAAGGTAAAGGGCAGCAAACCGAGCATGAACACACTCATGATGAGTCCGGCGAGGTTGGCCTGCGCCGGTGTAGCGGCGCCATAACCAAAAAGCAAGACCGACAGCCCAGGGCTGACCACGATGAGTAGTGCGGTGACAGGAACGATGAGGCTGGCCACCAGGCGCATGGCGCCGGCAACGTCGCTGCCCACCTGCTGGAGTCGACCAGCGTGGGCGACTCGGCTGAGTGCGGGTAGTAGCGCTGTGACGATGGACACCGTGATCACACTGTGCGGCAACATAAAGACCAGATTCGCCTTTTGATAGGTCGTTAAGCCAGCGGCGACGAGTCCTTCATCGGCAGCGGTGACGTTAGCCAATGTTGCTAGTCGAGTGATAACGACGTAGCCGGCCTGGTTCACCACGACCAAACCAATAGTCCACACCGCGAGTTTTCCGGCTTTACCCAGGCCGGCATTGCGCCAGTCAAATCTTGGGCGCCAGTGATATCCAGTGCGCCACATGGTGGGGAGCAGGATGAGGGCTTGAACCACGACACCCAACGTGGTGCCGATACCTAGTAATAGGATCTGATCGGTGCTGAGTTTGCCATCGGCGGCGGCCGAGGTACCGGCAATAACGAGAAACAGAACAAAGGTGGCGATCGCGACGATGTTGTTTGCGATGGGTGCAAACATCGGTGGTCCGAAGCGACCTCGAGAGTTCAACACCTGAGCAATGAGCGTGTAGACGCCGTAGAAGAAGATTTGGGGCAGGCATAGACGCGCAAAAGCCGTTGCCAATTCGCGCTGCTCATCGTTGTAGGAAGCCGTTGCGTAGAGGTCGACCAGCAGCGGTGCGGCCAGTACGGCAGCAATGGAAAAAACCAGCAGCGTGACGCCGGTAATGGTGAGTAGGCGATCGGCATAGGCCGCGCCACCGTCGGCATCCTCCTTCATTTTGCGCACAAGCTGGGGAATAAACACCGCGTTGAGTGCTCCGCCAGCAATGAGGATGTAGAGAACGTTGGGCATGGTGTTGCCGAGCGAGTAGGCATCGGAGACGATGTAAAAACCAAGCGCGGCTGTCATGGCAACATCGCGGGCAACACCGGTGATTCGCGAAAGCACGGTGCCTGAGGCCATCACGGCACTGGAGCGGATCAGGTTAGGCGCACTCATTCGGTCTCCGCGCTAACCCGACGTTGACGAGATCGACGCCACGTATCAGCGATCACCAGAATCACCAGAAGTAGTGCTGCAGCGATAGAAAACCACAGAGCAGCACGGGAGTATGCGGTGGTTTGCAAGGTAAGAGATCCTGGTTCCGCGAAAGCCTGACCATCCGGAGAGATGATCTCAACGGTGACGGCGAGTGGTTCTCCGCCCACGATACGCACTGGAATTTCCAGGCTGGCCCGCTTACCTCCGTCGATGGTTACGGTGTCGAGATCGTCGCTCACCAACCGGGCGGCAGGCTGACCCACCAGGCGCAGGCCAATGGATATGGGTTCGTCGAAATCATTGGCCACGGTGATGGGAACTCGGCCGGTGTCACCGCTAAAGGTGACGGTACCGCGCGATACAACCGCCACCTTGTCGATGTCGGTGTTGAGAGCGTCCTGGATGGAATTCAACAGCTCAACGCCGTTCGTGGGGCGGGTCCGCCAGGCTGCGGAACCACTTCGCAAAAGCGCAGCCGAGATGGGTTCGGTGATATCAACTGGGTTATCCAAGATGGAGCGAAGCACGCCCAGTGATTCCTGCGCCCCCTGGATTCGGGACACATATTCGGTACTGAGTTCACGCTCACGCTGAGCACTGCCATAGTCGCTGAGGCTGCGCGGAACAGAACTCGGTGGATCACTAATGAGGTCTGCGAAGGTTGCTGAGTTCATCCAGGGACTGAGGATCAGCGCAGAGAGCATGCCGCGGAGCAGCCGCGGACTCCCCTGCCACTGCGGATCACCCGGACCCATCACGAGGGTGCGTTGCAGTGACGGGTTCTCCAACGAGATGAAGGCTGTTTCGGCGACGAAACGTTGACGGGCATTTAACACATCTGCGGCATTGCCTTGCGGCATTCGCAGCACACCGGAAAGTTGAGAGTCAATGACGGCTGCGCGGATGGGTCCAAACTGCGTGTCGATATCGACAGAGCCGCTCGGGGTGAAACTCACCTGCGGTGATGGCGGAAGCGCACCACTGCGCAGCACCACGGTTGAAACCCCGGCTGAAGAAAGCAGGTTGAGTGTGCCGGCATCAAGGCGACCACCGGGGGCCCAATAGATGGTGTTTGTTGGGCGGCTTCCGGTTGCGAGTCTGGTAATCGACGGTGCGGTAGTGATGGCACGCACCACATCTCGTTCCAATTCACCGCGCAGCAGAGCCTCGGCATCTACATCTGCATAGGGCAGTGACCAGAAGGGGTGTTCATCGGCTACATCCTGGAATTTTTCCAACCACAGGGATGCGGCCGCCGAGTTTGTTCCGGCAGTGATTCCGTCGGCGCTGCTCACCAAATAGTTATCGGTCATGGCGCGCACCGACTGTGCGAGGGCGGGGTCGAGCACCCATGAAACGGAATCACCAGCCTGGGTACCGATGGTAAGGAGGCGATCCAACCGACCGCCGGAGCTGATCTCTCGCGGCATGAGGTCGCCCAAAAAAACACCATCGGCGGTGCGCCCAGGCCAAGTGGACAGCGGCCACAGCCAGACAAGATTTAACGGCGCATCGGGTTTATCGGGTAGCCACGGCAGCAGTGTTCGTGCGACGGCGAGGACGGCGTAGCCAACATTGGGGTCAACACCCACCAGTTGGACACCAATCACATAAACCCCCGCCCGCGGCAGCGGAATCTGCTCGATAGGCACGCGCAGCCGAAACTCCTCCCGCCCGCCTGGAGCCAGCACATCGGTGACCGCCCTGGTGGTTTGACCGATTGCGAACCCGTCGTAGGAGGTATCGCCATTACCGACGGACTCAATGGCATCGCGGCTCAAAAGTGGCTCGGGAGAAATTGTGACCCGCACGGAAAGTTCGGTCAGATTAAGGCTGCCGAGATTTGCGATTCGACCAGACAGAATTAGCGTGCTGCGCCGGTTGGGGGCGAGTGGGGAAAGGTCTTTCAGTTGCAGTGACGCTGCACTGCTTTGCGGTTCATCAACGGCTTGGGCTGGGGTACTCATTCCACCCCAGCCAAACACCACTGAGACAACAGCGAGCACACAAAGAACACAGCCGCCACGCGCGAGCTTCCCGGGTGTGTTCACCCGGCACCAGCGAGGAAATCGGGGAGGCGATCAAGGAGTCGTCGCTCGTCGGCGTAGGCCAGGCGCTGGCGTAAATCAGACACGTTGACCCAGGCCACCTGGTCTACTTCCGCATCAGTGTCGGACAATTCCCCGCCGGCGGCTTCCATCAGGAAATGGTGCACAGTCTTATGGATACGACGATTCTCGGCGATGAACCAAAAGTCAATCGTGCCCAGGGATGCGACAAGACGGCCCCGAATCCCGGTTTCTTCCTCCACCTCGCGCAGGGCAGCATCCTCAGCCGTTTCACCCGCCTCAAGATGACCTTTGGGCAGGGACCACACCAGCCGGCCACGACGGTCATGGCGAGCGATGAGGGCCGCACGCGGCTCAATTTCGGTCCGATCTATGACCAGGCCACCGGCTGAGGTCTCCTCAACCCGAGGCATCGTCCCTCGAGTACGAGGCCGACGCAGGGTGGCCGGCGGGGGCTCACCACCGTAGTGAGCGTCGGCAGGAGTGGGCATGTCCTGAGGATAACCGCACGGACGTACTGGCCCTCGAAGGTACGATGATCGGCCGCGTTAGGCTGCGTCATCGTGTACGGGCCGCAGAATGCATCTATGGACCCGCATTTTTCTGGGGCTGCCCACCTGGTCACCATTGCTGCTGAACTACAGGGCCTCGTTGACCGGTTTATCGCCGCAGATTATGAGATTGCGCTCGTGGGCGGATCAGTTCGCGACACACTCATCGGCCGGCTGGATGCTGCAAGCGATATTGACCTCACCACGAATGCGCGCCCCGAACAGATCAGTGAACTTCTCAACGGGTGGGCAGATTCCGTGTGGGAGGTTGGTGCACGGTTTGGCACCATCGCTGCTCGCCGGGGTGAGCGTGAACTAGAGATTACGACCTATCGACGCGAGGCCTATCAGCCGGAATCGCGTAAACCAGAGGTGACGTACGGCGATTCACTGGCCGGGGATTTGCAGCGACGCGACTTCACGATCAACGCGATGGCGGTAATACTTCCCACGCTGGAGTTCATTGATCTGCACGGTGGGATGAGTGATCTGCGAGAGGGGGTACTACGCACCCCCATCGCTGCTGAAGAATCATTTCAGGATGATCCGTTGCGCATGATGCGGGCGGCTCGATTCGCTGCCCAACTGAACATGACGGTGGATGCAGCGGTGATAGCAGCAATGACATCTTTGGCCGGGCGCCTGGAGATCGTTTCGGCGGAGCGTATTCGAGAAGAGTTCTCCAAGATCTTGATGGCAACAAGTCCGCGAATGGGTTTGGAGATTTTGACCCAGACTGGGCTAGCTGAGTTTGTACTTCCGGAACTGCCCGCTCTCCAGTTGGAACTTGATGAACACCACCGACATAAGGATGTGTACGAACACTCCATCACCGTGCTTGAGCAAGCTATTGATCTAGAGTCAATGCACGAACCCCAGTGCGCTCCAGATCTGGTGCTACGCCTAGCCGCACTGCTCCACGACATTGGTAAGCCTCGCACCCGCAAGTTCGAAGCTGATGGAGGAGTGTCGTTTCATCATCACGAAGTGGTGGGTGCGCGCATGGTGCGTAAGCGACTGCAGGCCATGCGTTATCCCAATGACATCGTGAACTCCGTGGCTGATCTCACCGAATTGCATCTTCGGTTCCATGGTTACGGGACCGGTGTCTGGTCTGATGCAGCAGTACGCCGGTATGTCCGAGACGCGGGCGATCAACTGCTTCGTCTACACAAATTGACCAGGGCTGACTGCACCACCCGAAATAAGCGTCGAGCACAAACCCTGCAGCGCGCTTACGACGACTTAGAAGCGCGGATCGCTCAGTTGGCCGAGCAGGAAGAGTTGGATGCAATTCGGCCTGCCCTTGATGGCAACCAAATCATGGAGTTGCTCGGGCTCACACCTGGACGTGAAGTGGGTCAGGCCTACCGCTATCTCATGGAACTACGCCTTGATCTCGGGCCGATGTCGCAGGCACAGGCTGAAGATCATCTGCGCAGTTGGTGGGCGAATCGTTCGTAGTCGCCTACTCGGTGAGGATGACCACTTCCTTTATGGGCTCCTGCGTCGCCCGCATACTCAAGATCGATACGAGTTCTAAAGCGATGAGCGCAATCAGGGCTGCCAGCAGGGTGCGTGCCACGCTGAGGTCATTGCCGACCACCACGATGAGGATAAATACGGTCGCGATGGCAATGTGTAACCACCGACGTTGGCGCAGGACCCACGGTGCCGCAGCAACGACGGGGCCATCGGGAAGCGCGCTGGCGATACGGGAATTTAAGGTGTCGTGCGCCCCGCGAAGTTCTCGGACCAGTGCTGACCGACTCTGCCACCAGCCACTGACGGCGATGATGACACCGAGGAGCAACGTGACTGCGCCGGCATTGATCAAGAAGGCAAAGAGTTGGTCGTAGAAGACCGTTGACGCCGGGCCGAACGGAGTGCCAATGAGAGTGTTGTCGAAGGTAGAACGGCCAATGTGGAGCCCGATCACGAGGGCAAGCCCGATGAGCACAACAGCGCCACCAGCCAGAGCGGTTGTGCGTGGGCGACGTCGCGCCAGTGCGACGGATAACACGAAAAGCCCGATTGCGGCGAAGAGTAGATAGGTGAGCACGGGCGAGGTAATGGCGTAGATCGTGCGGATCTGGTCGAGCTGGGTGAGCTGGGGGGCCTGCATAAGCACGATTTTTTGGTCTGTTTCAGGGATTTTGATGTTGGCGGCAAAGGAAAAGCCACGATCAACCAAGCCCTGCTGGATCGCTTCAAAAAGTTTCGTGGTGTCCAAGACGATCTCATCATCCTCGAGGCCAACCGGTCCGGCACGACCCTCCAAGATGGCCATCAATGATTGCTGGGCAGCACGATTGGCGATGTCCCAGAGTCCCTGGAATTGTTCTGACTGCACAATCCGAAGGGTGACTTCGTTGATGAGGGAATCGATTGCCCCGGTGAGGATAGGCTTGATTAGCGCCAGTTGTGGCCGTTGCTCGACGAGATCGCCGAAAATATCATCCAGGATTTGATCGGGATTAATCTGGGCTTCAATGCGGTCGGCTAGGTACACCGCGAGGGCGTCCTGCACGGCTGGATCACTGGAGAGTGGACCCACAGTTTCGATATAGCGTTCTGAATCTGTCACGGTGCGCTCCGCCCAGTGACCGATGATTCCCACGGGCAGCAGAACCACGGCAAGAGCAAAAGCCACAATGCTAGCGATCATGCGCATCCGCATCATGCGCTCACTATATACCGTCGGTAAGCGGCCGCGGTCACCCCGAGCAGCACACCTACGCCGAGGTATACCGGCAGCGACACGCCGGAATCAGCAGCGGTGAAGGCCACGATGGCTACGCCGGCAACCAAGGAGCCGTTGACCACAATATCAAACAGCGCAAAAACCCGACCTAGAAAAGCGTCGCCAATTTCCCGCTGCACCAGGGTGTCGCTGCATACCTTCAGACCCTGGGAGGTAAAGCCCAGGGAGAATGCAGCGATGATCAGCGGCCACAATTCACGCGTCTGCGCCGCGGCGAAAGTACCCAGCGGCACGGTGATCGCGGCTTGGCCCAGGATCAGTACGCTCCAGCGAACATAGCCGCGGCGTCTCGTTTGTCCTGGCGTAATGACCGCGCCGAGGAGTGCACCGGTTGCCGCGCCAGCGGTAATGAATACAAATTGCCCGAGTGCGGTATCAGCGTCACCGGAAGCACCGAGGGAGTTACGGGTGAGTAGCAGGGCAATGACCGTGAGGCCACCGAAAGCAATGCGCTGCATCATTACTGCGAGCACCGCTCGACCAGCAATGGGATGACGGTGCAACATAATCACCCCATCAGCGAAACCGCGAATCACCGCGCGAAAGGTGTCGCCAACGGCGTCGGTGTCCGGACCCAAGCGATTCTTGGCGAGGCCCATCATGGGCAGTGCAGCTAAGACATAGCCGATCATGGCGCAGGCTAGAACAACGACACTGCCGGTATCGCCACCCCCGGCCAGCTGCCTGATGCCGAATCCGGCGAGGCCCCCGATCGTTGCTGCGATGGTGCCCGAAGTGGGTGTGAGCGCATTCGCCGTGACGAGCATGGGGCCGTCGACTACATGGGGAAGTGATGCGGAAAGACCGGCGAGTACGAAACGGCCGACGCCGAGAACGACAAGGACGACCACCGCCAAACTGATGCCATCGTTCTTTTGCAGCACCAGTGCCGCGATCGCAATGAGAATGACGGCGCGGATGAGGTTCGCATAGACCAGTACCTGGCGACGGCGCCAACGGTCGAGCAGTACCCCGGCGAAGGGGCCGATGAAGGAGTAGGGCAGGAACAGCACGGCGAACGCGGCGGCGACGCTGGTCGCCGTTGGTTGACGTTCGGGTGAGAATAGAACAAACGTGGCCAGCGCCGCCTGAAGGAGTCCATCGGCGGCCTGTCCGATGAGGCGCGTGGCATAGAGCCGTCGAAATGCTCCGACGGTGAGGATCGATCTTAAATTGGCTAGCGCCACGTGCGCAGACTAACGGCTCAGGGTGGGTGTGGCTTTGCTGCACATGGGGCTAGGACAGGATGTTCTTTCGATCGAAGCGCACGATGGCGACGGCCACGAGAATGGCGAAGACAACCACGCTGTAGGCCACACCGATGGCCATGTCTTCCCAGACAATCACGGTGCCCAGTGCATCAATCCAGGAGCCGCCATAGTCGGTGGGTAGGAGTCGGCGTAGATCACCGAGGGCTTCAATGGCATCAAGAATATTGGCGACGATCACGATGACGACCGCCCCACCCACAGCGCCCAGGGGTACGTCGGTGGAGACGCTGAGTAAAAATGCGATACCGCCGGTCACGAGAAGGGTAATCAGGATGTATCCGATGATTACCGCCATACGGCTGGCTGATTCACCCAGGGTGAACGTGCCACTGATGGGACTGGTGAGTGGCTGGGAACCGAAAGCGATCCAGCCAACGATAAAGGACACCAGAACCAAGGTGAGAGTGACCAAAACAGTGAGGAGTAATCCCACGATGAGTTTCGCTCGTAGCAGGCGTCGGCGCTGCACCGGCGCGGCCAGGAGATAGCGCATGGTCGACCAACTAGCTTCGCTGGCCACCGTGTCGCCGAGAAACATGGCGATCAAGATCGTGAGCAGAAAACCCGAGGAAAAGAACATCATGGTGAGGGTGAAGTTCCAGGCGCCCGTGGTGGCCAGGCCCACGAGGTCAAGATCACCATCACCAAACCCACCGCCGTTGCCAGACGGTCCAAACTTGACCGCAGCGACGACCACGATAGGCAGTGCAATAACGAGGAGAAACGCGATGAACGTGCGCTTGCGGCGCACCTGACGAATGAACTCGGTGGGAACGGTGAGCGTACGTCGGGGGTTGTAGCGCACTTCGTTGCCCTGGCTAGTGCTTACGTTTGTGGTCATACCGTGTGCCCCTCGCCGACTAGTTCTAAAAACACATCTTCAAGTCGACGCCCGCTGCGTCCGGCCAGAAGGGACTCAACAGTGCCCTGGGAAATCACCCTGCCGTGATTCATGACCACCACATGTGAACAGGTTTGCTCCACTTCGGAAAGAAGGTGGGAGGAAATGATGACCGTCTTACCGGTGGCTGCATAGTCCTGGACCACCTGGCGCATGTGTCGTATCTGGGGCGGATCAAGTCCGTTGGTGGGCTCATCGAGCATGAGCAGGTCAGGTAGTCCGAGCATGGCCTGAGCGATACCGAGTCGCTGGCGCATTCCTTGGCTGTAGGTACGCACCTTGCGATCAACAGCGTCGCCAAGTCCGGCGATGTCGAGTACTTCATCAAGATGCGGGTCACCCACCCGACCGCTGGCCCGCCAGTAAATGTCAAGGTTTGCCTTCCCGCTGAGGTGCGGTAGAAAACCGGGGCCCTCAACGAAGGAACCCACGCGCGAGAGCACGGAGGCGCCGGCAGAAACACGCTGGCCGAACACAAATACCGCGCCCTGCGTGGGTCGAAGTAGGCCCATCACCATGCGCATCGTGGTGGTTTTGCCCGCACCGTTGGGGCCAAGCAGGCCGAGAACGATTCCGGGCGGAACAGTGAAATCTACGCCGTCAACCGCGCGGAGTCCGCCGGAGAACTCTTGGACCAGATCGACCACGGCAACCGGGGTCTGGAGGAGTTGGTCATCAACTGCTGGTTTCGCCGGGCGCGGGCGCACCAACCGGACGACCACGGCCAGGGCGATCACAATGAGGAGGGCGCCGAGGAGCCACCACCACGTGGCCACCCCACCACTGGCTGCGGTGGTTGCCACATTGGGAATGGTGAGGGAGGGCGCGGCCAAACCGATGGAATACACCGCGGGACCCGGTGGCATCGCGAATCCCTGATCAGTGGTGGAAACGGTGAGGGCAAGTCGGTCACCGGCCGCCCATTCGGTGACGATGGTGGGTAATTCAATGGTGATCTCGATCGGCTCTGGACCGACACGATCAAGTCGAATGGGGGCCACCAGCCCGTTGGGAAGTGTTTGCCTATCGGTGCCAGACACGATCCGAACACCGGCGAAGAGCGTGACATCGGTGACCGGTTCGGTCGAGGACACCGTGAGAGTGGCGGTGGGTGAGCCGATAATGCGCCCGGCTTCGTTTATCGGCATCGAGATGAAGCCGGCGGATTGCTGTGGCACGGGAAGGGAAAGCGCGGCTCCGAAACGCGCGGCGAGCCCACCTGCTCCGGGCAGTGCGGTAATCGCCGAAGGCACCCCACCTGCGGGAGCGAGAATTTGTTGTGGCGGCCCAAGCAGGGCAATCTCGGTGGATTCATCACCCCCGATTCCCGGATAGGTCGGTGCGGTGACAACAGAAACCGTGCCCAAAGCACGATCACTGATGGCTGAACCTTCTACAACAGATATGGAGAAGTCATTGGCGACGGTGGGTCCGTCGAGCAGATGAGCGGTGAACCACTCGGCGGTGAGTTCACGCAGACGTTCAGTTTCGCTGACACCCCCGTCGTGGCCAGCAGCATGCCAAAGGACCTTCAGTGGGGTGTCCGGATTAGCTTCGGCGATCTGCTGGGCGTTGGCGTTGAGTTGATTTAATGGAAAGAGCGAATCAGACTGACCGCCGCCGAGCATGGTGGGAACGGTGATCCTGTCGGTAATGCTCTGAGGTGAAGAAGCCGCCATGAGCGCGGCACCTTCGTCGGTGATTGTGCCGGTGGTGGCCGCCAGGTTGTATGCCTGGCACCACTGCTCGGTGAATCGACCGCATCCGTCAATGGGTCCACCGGTGAGCCCAGAACTGAAAAACAGCGCTGCCCATAACTGCTTGTACACACCAAGTTCGGTCGAGTTCACTGCACTTTGGGGAAATAGCGAGGTCTGCAGATTGTTCCAAGTGATATCGGCTGCGATGGCATCCACGCGGGGGTCATAGCCGGCCACCATGAGTGATAGCGCTCCGCCGTAAGAACCACCGGCAAAACCAACGCGTGGGTCCCCGGGGGAATCTTGAATCACCGCGTCGGATTCAGCGAGATAATCAATGATTCGGCTAGCGTCGGCAACTTCGTAGTCAGGTGCGTTGAGAGAAATTGAACCCGTTGATGCGCCAAAGCCGCGGGCAGAATACGCCACCACGACGAAACCTTGATCCACCATGAATTGTGCATCTTCAGCCACGGAGGTTTTGCTTCCGCCGAAACCGTGTGCAAGAACGACCGCTGGAGCCGGGGTTTGTTCCGGAAGATAAATATCAGCTTCGATGGTGACCGGGGTGCCCTCTGTTGCACTTGTGGGACCACCATCGATGGTGATGGCTGCCGGGTTCGACTCTGCCTGGGCCGGTGTGGCGATCGCTAGCGGGCTGAGAGTGAGCCCAAGAGCAACGCAGGCGGCAGCTGCAGCACGGGTGACAATGCGTGAATGAAAAAGAGTCAACATGTTCCCGCCATAGGATCACCTTATGTTGTGCCTGCCCACGTCGCAGTTACGCAGGAGCGCCGATGCGCCGATGCGAGCGACTCGTTAGATTCATTCAGTGATTCACCCTTTTAGCCGCCAGGAACTGGCAGATCGCGCGCTGAATGAGCCGCACACCCAGCGACTCGATCACACCCGTGCAGACTTCGCACTGATCTGTGACCGTCATGAGCAAGCCATGGCGCAGGGTGCCCGCGGCTACCTAGACCCTAAGACTGGACTTTTCGTCATGACCGCGAAGTATCTGGCTGATCGTGGGTTTTGCTGCAACAGCGGTTGCCGACACTGTCCTTACGTAAGCGACTAGGGCGGGGCTGCCATGCATCGCTTATATGGCGATTTAGCTCCCTGGTGGCCACTGATCTCACCACCGAGTGAATACGTAGACGAGATTCCACGGCTGCAAGCGGCGCTTGGTCCACCGGGACGGTTACTGGAACTGGGTAGCGGTGGTGGACACGTGGCGTCACATCTGTTGCAGTTTGACCGCACCCTGGTAGATCTTGCTGAACCCATGCTTGCGGTATCACGAGAGCTCAACCCCGATTGCCGGCACGAACAGGGCGATATGAGAACCATCCGATTAAACGAACGTTTCGACGCCGTCCTCGTGCACGATGCCGTTGATTATCTACTCACCGAAGATGACGTTGAGCAGATGTTGGATACGGCAGCTGAACATCTTGTGGACGGTGGCCGGTTGGTGATAGTGCCCGACGATATAGCCGACACCTTTCAGCCAGGGACCACCAGTGGCGGAAGTGATGACGCACACGGTCGTGCGGCCCGATTCCTTGAATGGGTGCACGAACTGCAACCCGGTGAAACGTCGGTGCAGGTGGACTATGTATTCGTACTGCGTGAACGCGACGGCAGTGTTGATGTCGTGCACGAGCAGCATGAATGTGGACTGTTCACGATCAACCAGTGGCGACGAATGCTCAGTGATTTCACCGATGTGGTGGTCAGCGTTACTGATGAATCATGGGGAGAAGGGGTGCTGATTACCGCTCGACGGTCCCGGCGATGAACTCTTCCACGCGTTCGCGGCACACGTCGTCTGCGTACTGCTCGGGCGGGGACTTCATGAAGTAGGAGGAAGCGCTCAATAGCGGCCCACCAATGCCGCGGTCCATGGCAATTTTAGCTGCCCGCAGCGCGTCGATGATGACACCGGCTGAGTTGGGGGAATCCCATACCTCGAGCTTGTATTCCAGGCTGAGCGGAACATCGCCGAAAGCTTTGCCCTCAAGGCGAACGAAGGCCCACTTGCGATCATCAAGCCATGCCACGTAGTCGCTTGGTCCGATGTGGACGTTGCGCGGTGCGATATCGCGATCGATCTGTGAGGTGACCGACTGGGTCTTGGAAATCTTCTTTGATTCCAAGCGATCCCGCTCCAACATGTTCATGAAGTCCATGTTGCCGCCAACATTGAGCTGGTAGGTGCGCTGCACCTCTACGCCGCGATCTTCGAAGAGTTTGGTGAGAACTCGGTGGGTAATTGTGGCACCCACCTGAGACTTAATATCGTCACCTACGATGGGCAGGTTTGCATCGACAAATTTTTGCGCCCACTCAGGGGTTCCCGCGATAAAAACTGGAAGGGCGTTGACGAAGCCACACCCTGCATCGATGGCGCACTGCGCGTAAAACTTAGCCGCGTCCTCAGACCCCACGGGCAGGTAGCAGACCACAACGTCAACCTTTGCTGCCTTGAGAGCGGCAACAACGTCGACCGGTTCCGCATCAGACTCGGTGATGGTTTCGCGGTAGTACTTGCCGAGTCCGTCTAGGGTGACGCCGCGTTGGACGATGACGTTGGTGGGGGGCACATCGCAGATCTTGATGGTGTTGTTCTCGCTAGCGCCGATCGCGTCGGCGAGGTCGCTACCCACCTTCTTGGCATCCACATCGAAAGCGGCCACAAACTCCACGTCGCTGACGTGATAATCACCGAATTGAACGTGCATGAGCCCAGGTACCCGCTGGCCGGGTGCTGCATCGGCGTAGTACTGCACGCCCTGGACAAGTGAGGCTGCACAGTTACCAACGCCAATTACGGCGACGCGAACTGATCCCATGGTCGTTCCCTTTCGTTATGGCCCTGGTTAAGGCCGGTTCTCGCCATCAATGAGTTCATCTAGCCAGCGCACTTCACGTTCAACGCTGTCTAGGCCGTGCTCCTGCAGTCGTTCGGTGTAGGCATCCATCCGTTCACCCGCACGGGTAAAGGACTCGCGCAATGTGGCCAGCCGCTGTTCCAGACGCGACCGGCGCCCTTCCAAAATTCTCAAGCGAACATCGGCTGGCGTTCGCTTGAAGAAAGCTAGATGTGCGGCGAAGGGTTCGTCCTCCCACGCATCGGGTCCGGGTGCGGCAATGAGTTGATCAAAGTAGTCCTTGCCCTGGGCAGAGATCTCGTACACGATGCGCGCACGTCGGGTGGTGAGAACCGGCTGCGGGTCTGGCGCTGCCTCAGCAATGAGTTCGCGCGATTGGAGTTCCTTCAGCGCGGGGTAGAGGGAGCCATAAGAAATTGCTCGGAAGGGGCCCAGGACGCCGGTGAGGCGCTTGCGGAGTTCGTATCCGTGCAAGGGGGAATCGTGAAGTAGCCCGAGGATCGAGAATTCCAGCACTGCACCGCGGGTACGCACGATGGCTCCCCTTCGTAGGTTGCTGCTGGGATGGATCATTCAATCTGCACCGATATATCGGATTGGCATAGTAAAGCAGATATATCGACCAGATACATCAGGTGGGTCTAGTCGGCATTGGCTTAGGCTGGTGTGCGTGGCCATGAAGAAGTCGGCGGCGAAAGGCTCGACGGCGAAAGTAACGGCAGCACCGATCGCTGACCCCACCCTCCCGCGCTCGGTCGTGAACTACATCCTTCAGCGGCGCCGGGTGCTCACCGCGGTTCACAGTGGTCGCCCCTTCGAGGGGGCTGATGTGTGCGATGCCGACCACTATCTACTCAAAGCGGCCCGCTTTCACGGGGTGCACACGACGCAGGACTGTCCCGTGTGCCGACGAGAGCAACTCACCGAGGTCACCTACATTTTTGGGGACGAACTCGGGCATATTTCCGGCGCCGCCATTGATCCGCGCCGACTACTCGATCTGGCCGAACGCACCGGCGAGTTTCGAGTGTTTGTGGTCGAGGTGTGCACGCAGTGTCGGTGGAACTACCTCACGCGGTCCTATGTGCTCGGCGATGGAGTTTTTCGGCGTCCCCCGCGACGCCCACCGGACCTGCTGCGTTGATCCGGTGGCAGACCAAAGGACGCGATGAGGCCCAACACCATGGCACCGCCAGCGACGCCGGCCATCACCCGAACCGCGGCGGTGTAGGCGTCTTTAGCGTCTTGGGCCACCTGCGCCGTGTCCGGTTTGGCCGCCAGCTCAATGATTGCTTCACCGGAGGAATCGACCACCGTGTCGACAATTGAAGTCCGGTCGGCGACGCTGATTTGGGGCTGATTGTTCTCCAGGTTCGTGGCCAATGACGCACCCAGTGAGACGAAGAGAATGGTGCCGAGCACCGCTGAGCCCAGGGTGCCACCTACCTGGCGCAGGGTGGAAGTGACCGACGACGCGCCACCAGATTTTGCGCCTGGCACATCTTCTAAAATTACGTTCGTCAACTGTGCGGTATCGAAACCGAGGCCGATGCCGTAAATAACGAACGGAATTGCCAGCCACCAGGGTGAGTTATCGGCGCTCACCAAGATGCCGACACCAGCGATACCGATGATTTCTAGCACCATGCCCCAGCGCACCAGGCGCGTCGAACCGATCAATGCCGAGACGTGCCGGGCGGCACCACCAGCAGCAACAACGCCTAGGCCAAGAACGGCCACCAGAGCGCCGGTTTCCAGCGCGGAGAATCCGTGGACTGATTGCACCCACAGCGGGATAGCAAACAGCACGCCGAATTCGCCGAGGGAAACCAAGGTGGCCACCAGGTTGCCGTAGCCATAGCGGCGAATTCGGAACAGGCTGAGATCTATCAGAATTGGTTTGCCGGCTTTCCCTCTAATTTGTTGCAGTGCAATAAAAGTCACCAGCATGATGACACCGACAGCGATGGTGACCGGAACGGGAGATAGATCACCTGGCACCACGGCGAAGGGCCCAAGATTCCAGGTGGTGATTGACGTCCACCAGCCCACCGATTGACCTTCGATGAGGCCGAACACCACGAGACCTAGGCCTAGGGACGACAGCAGCACACCGGACCAGTCCAACCCTCGACGGTCGACGCCCTTGGATTCGGTGATGAAGATTTTCACCAAGATCAAGCTGGCAATGCCAAGTGGGATGTTGATGTAGAACGCCCAGCGCCATGACGCCACCTCAGCAAGCCAGCCGCCAAGTAGTGGCCCGAAAGCGGCCATGCCACCAAAAACTGCGCCCCATAAGCCAAAGGCTGCGGCACGCATGGGGCCCTTGAAGTTGACGTTAATAATGGCCATCGAGGTGGGCAGCATCATGGCCCCGCCGACGGCCTCACCGGCTCGGGCCAGAATCAACATATTGGCGCTCGTGGATGCCCCGGCCAGGGTGTTGAAGACGATGAACACCACCGTGCCCATCATGAACATGCGCTTGCGCCCGATGCGGTCGGAGAGCACGCCGAAGGTGATGAGGAGGGCCGCAAAGATCAGCGAGTAGATCGAGGTGATCCACAAGACGTCGGTGCGATTGATGCTGAGGTCTTGCACGATCGTGGGGATCAAGACATTGACGATGCTGCCTTCGAGCACGATGAGTGAGACACCTAGGAGGATCGCGATCAGCGCCCACCAGGGTTTTTTTTCCTGCGCGGGGCCTTCGGTGGAAGTTGTGGTCGCGGCAGACATAAGGGCCAACAGTAACGGAGTGCTGGAAACCCCGGCCAGAGATTATCTGATTCCCGGCGCGCCAAGAGCTGTGAAGGAAGTGACGAGAGTGATCATGGTTGAGCCATGGAGTACACCTCGTGAGCGGCTCGAATCGCCGTGCCCTGAAAACCCCACCGCGCCGTAAGCGGCGGTGGGGTCGACGCCTCTTTGGTTGGATGTTCGTTTTGGCGCTTCTTGGCGCCGGCGGGTTTGCCCTCGCCGTAGCCCTGACCCCGCTGCCAGATCCCAACGATGTCGCGGCCAATGAAGCCACGGTCGTCTACTACGCCGATGGGGTCACTGAGATTGGTCGGCTCGGCGATGCCACTCGACGCAGCGTAAATATTGACCAAGTTCCCCTACCGGTGCGCAATGCGGTGCTCGCGGCTGAAGATCGGGACTTTTATTCCCACGGCGGCGTGTCACCCATCGGTATTGGTCGGGCCATGTGGAACAACGTGCGTGGCGAGGCCGTGCAGGGTGCCTCCACAATCACCCAGCAATATGCCAAGAACGCCTACCTCACCTCGGATCGCTCGTGGTGGCGCAAGGCACGTGAATTGGTGTTGAGCGTGAAGCTGGAAACGGTGACGTCCAAGGACGACATCCTCAGCGGCTACCTCAACACGATCTATTTTGGCCGCGGGGCCTATGGGATCGAGGCGGCTTCCCTGGCCTATTTCGCGGCGCCGGTTTCTACGTTGAACTATGAGCAGGGTGCGCTCTTGGCCGCGGTGATCAAGGCACCGAGTGTGTTGGATCCGGCCGTGGAAAAACGTATGGCGAAGGCGCGCTGGGCTTATGTGATTGATGCGATGGCAGAGCAGGGTTGGATCACTTCGACTGAGCAGCAGGGGGCTGTTTTTCCGGACACCATCGCCCCCCGCACTTCCAACCGGCTCGGCGGACAGGTGGGATATTTACTGGAAGCCGTCAAGGTAGATATGGGGGAATTGGGTTACTCGGCCACCGAAATTGAAGCCGCTGGCCTGCGCATCGTGACCACCTTTGAACCTGCTGCTCAGGCAGCAGCGGTTAATGCTGTTGCTTCGGTGGCGCCCACCGAAGGCACTTCCGGACTGCGGCTGGGGCTCGCCGCGGTGCGCCCCAGCACCGGTGAGGTCATCGCGATGTATGGCGGCCCCGACTACGTCAGCAGTCCTATCAATAATGCCACGCGAAGATTTGCCCAGGCAGGTTCCACGTTCAAGCCCTTCGCTCTCACCGCAGCCCTTGAACAGGGTATGAGCGTTGATTCGGTCTGGCAGGGGAACTCACCGGCGGATGTGCAGGGCTACACCGTGCGCAACTACGGCGATACCTCATTCGGTGACGTTGACCTCGTGACCGCCACCGCACGCAGCGTCAACACCGCATATGTCGAACTCGAAGCAGATATTGGCGTGGCAGCCGTCGCTGATGCTGCCTACCGCGTGGGTTTGCCCACGGACACACCCGGTGGTGGACCAGATTCACTCGACCTCACCTTTGTCTTGGGCACCGCATCGCCTAGCGGAGTAGATATGGCCTCGGCCTATGCCACCTTTGCTCAGCGTGGCCAGCGGGTGATACCCACCACCGTTAAGCAGGTGTTTAACTCAAGTGGAGCACTGCAGTATGAACACAGGGTTGTTCCCGAGCAGGTGATCGCCAGCAGTGTGGCCGACGCGGTCAACGGGGTGCTTGAAGAAGTTGTACGCAGCGGTACCGCTACCGGTGCGCAGCAGATCGGGCGACCGGTAGCGGGAAAAACGGGAACCAGCAACGAAAATAAGTCGATGTGGTTTGTTGGCTACACCCCACAACTGTCCACGGCTGTACTGATGGCACGTGAAGATGCAGAGGGTAATCCGCAATCGCTGGACGGTCTCGGTGGCGGTGCTCCTTCGTGGGGCGGCGGCGGCTACCCCGTGGCGATCTGGACAGCGTTTACTGCTGCAGCGCTGGCCAATGATCCGGTGGAAAGTTTTGTGGTGACCACTCCCTTACCCTCAGGTACATCGGTGATCTCACCCAGTGCGGAAGACACTCCAACGCCGACCCCCACTCCCACTGTTGACCCCACCCCGTCACCAACTCAGCCGCCACCGACACCGGCACCGACAACGCCACCGACAACGCCACCGACATCACCGCCGAACCCCACCGGACCGGTCACACCTGCGCCGCTTCAGCCACCACTGCCAGACATCATCGGCGACCCGCAGTAGCGTGACCAGCATGTCTCGGGTCATTCCCTCGCTGACCGATCCGGTTGTGCGGGCGGGATCAGCCATTAGCGGCGGCCCCCTCGGTCGTTTCGCTCGTGTGCCGGCGGGCTCCTGGTGGACTCCGCTTCGCATTCTGATCGTGATGGCCGCAGGCGCCTACGCGTTAGGTTTCCTGCTGGATGTGCCGTGTGCGATGAATGGCTGGGCATCGCCGGAGCGGTATGAACACCTGTGTTACTCCGATATCCCACCACTGTTTTCCGCCCGCGGTTTTGCCGATGGCTTCTTTCCTTATCTTCAGATGGCACCGGGGGGTGAGCCGTTGGAGTATCCGGTCCTGATCGGCTTGTTTATGCAGGTCACGGCATGGGTTACCCGCGGTATCGGCCTGGCTGTGCCCGACCTCAACTCAAGCCTGGCCTTCTTCGGTGTCAACGTGGTCATGCTGTACCCGTTCCTGCTGTTAGCGGTGTGGGCCACCTCCCGCACGATGCGCCGACGCCCATGGGATGCCGCCATGATCGCGCTCGCGCCATCAATGATTTTGGCCGCCACCATCAACTGGGATCTGATTGCGGTGGGTTTGGCGGCGGCTGCCATTGCGCTGTGGGCCAGGGCATATCCGGTTGCCGCTGGCGTTCTACTTGGCCTGGCTGTGGCAGCGAAGTTTTACCCAGTTCTTTTCCTCGGACCCCTGCTCATCCTGTGTCTTCGTGCCGGGCGCATGCCGGCGTGGTGGCGAGTAGCTGCGGCTACCGTCTTCACCTGGCTGGTAATAAACCTGCCCTTTGCACTAGTGAACTTTGATGGCTGGTTCCGGTTTTATGATTTCTCATCAACACGCGGCCAGGATTTTGGCTCGATCTGGTACGCGGCATACCTGTGGGGTGCACCCAGCATTCCACCGGATCTGCTCAACTATGTTGCGACCGGTGCATTTCTCATCTTGTGCGGTGCGATCGCCGCTCTCATCTGGTTTACGCCACGGCGTCCACGCCTGGGCGCGATGTTGTTTTTGGTAGTGGCTGCCTTCGTTGTAACGAATAAGGTGTACTCACCCCAGTTTGTGCTGTGGCTTATTCCGCTAGCGGTACTAGCTAGGCCTGTGTGGCGAGATTTCCTGGTGTGGCAAGCCGGTCAGGTCGCTTATTTTATTGCTATCTGGTGGTATTTGGCCGGCCTTGGTATTGACGATGCAAAGGGCATGACACCAGAGTGGTACGCGTTTTTTGTATGTGTGCAGGTGGGCGTCACGGTGTGGTTCAGCGCACTCATCGTGCGCGATGCGATCTACCCGGAACTGGATCCGATTCGACATGAGGTCAGTTCTGCGGGCGAATCCAGCAAAGACATTGATGATCCCGCCGGTGGCGTGCTGGATGGAGCACCGGACCGCTACCGGCGCCAACCGCGTACTCTGGCGCCATGACCCAGTCACGCCGCGTGCGGAACGGCCTTTTTGCCCTCGTCCTTTTCGCTCCTGTTGCGCTCCTGGGCTGCAGCGGATCCGATTCGGGTGGTTCAACTGATTCTGCTGTGCCGGCATCGTTGGCGGCTGAGCAGTTGTCCCTTCAATTGGCTTCGAGTGTCGATCAGGACAACACGACGGCATTCAGTGAGCAACTGGGCAGCTCCTGGGAAGCGCAGAAGTCGAAAGCAGAAGCTGAGGGCCTGACCACCTCAAGCGATATTGATGCCGATGGCGGTGTGGTGACGATCAGCGGTGGCGGAGTGACCTGCACGGTCACGGTGAACAATGAGCCGCCCACGGTTCTGCGCTCCTGCGACAATGGTTAAAGAAACTGCCTAAAGAAATTGGCTAGGCGACTCAGTTCAGATCGACGACCACCGGCGCATGATCGCTGGGCTGTTTGCCCTTGCGGGCATCTCGATCTACGTAGGTGTCTTTGATGCGTTGGCGAAAAACCTCGTTGGCCATAATGAGGTCAATACGCATGCCAAAACCCTTATAAAAGGAACCGTTGCGGTAATCCCAAAAGGTGTAGGGCTCACCCTTGAGAGAACGCGGATAGATGTCGACTAGTCCCACCTGTTGCAGTTGGTTAAGCCGGGCACGCTCAGCTTCAGTGATGTGCGTTGAACCAACAAAAGCGTTGACATCCCATACGTCGGCGTCGGTGGGGGCGACGTTGAAATCACCGATCACGGCGTAGGCAAGTTCAGGCGACGTGGCTTGTTCCGTTCCCACGGTGTCTCGCAGAGTGTCTAGCCACTGCAATTTGTATCGATAGTGGTGGTGATCTGGCTCACGACCGTTGGGGACATACACACTCCACACCCGAATGCCTCCACACGTGGCGCCGATGGCTCTTGCTTCAATCAAGCCCTCGTAGTCGGGCTGTCCTGGCAGATCGCGGACCACGTCGGTGAGGCCGACCCGACTGAGTAGCGCCACACCATTCCAGCGGCCCTGGCCATGTGCGGCCACCTCGTAACCGAGTTGCTCAATCTCGTGGTGCGGGAACGCCTCGCTTGTGGTCTTGAGTTCCTGGAGAGCCACGACGTCGGGTTGGGCGGTGTCCAGCCACTCCAGCACTCTGGGGAGGCGAGCCCCGATGGAATTGACGTTCCAAGTTGCAATGCGCACACCGGTGAGGTTAGCCGGTCGCCGCGGCCGTTACACTCGGTCACCGTAAGGCTGGTTCGCCAGCCTCACCTCCTGCTCTGGAACGTCCAGGGCCGACTGAGTCCGAAGGAGGTCGGTGTCACTATGCGCCGATATGAAGTACTGGTCATTCTTGACCCTGATCTGGAAGAGCGAACCGTTGCTCCCAGCCTGGAAACCTTCCTCAACGTGATTCGCCAAGATGGCGGTACCGTGGAAAAGGTGGACCTGTGGGGTCGTCGTCGCATGGCGTATGACATCAACCACAAATCTGATGGCATTTACGCAGTCCTTGATGTCACCTCAAACCCGGGGGCCGTTGCGGAGTTGGATCGCCAACTCAACCTCAATGAAGCGGTCGTCCGGACCAAGGTCACCCGCCCGGCTGAGGCCTGATCATGGCCGCCGGCGATATCAACGTGACGGTTATCGGCAACCTCACCGCCGACCCTGAGCTGCGCTTCACCCCCAGCGGTGCCGCAGTGGCCTCTTTTACCGTCGCGGCAAGCTCGCGCTACCTCGACAAGCAATCCAATGAGTGGAAAGACACCGAACCGGTATTCATGCGCTGCAGCGTATGGCGCCAGTACGCCGAGAACGTGGCCGAATCCTTGCAAAAGGGCATGCGCGTCATGGTTCAAGGCCGGCTCCGTCAACGTTCGTACGAAACACGCGAGGGCGAGAAGCGCACCGTGGTGGAGATGGAGGTTGACGATGTCGGCCCTGCACTGCGATACGCCACAGCCAAAGTTACCCGGGTTGCTCGCGGTGAAGGTGGCGCTGGTGGCGGTGGCGGATTCGGTGGTGGCGGAGCTGCCCCCGTTGACGATCCCTGGGCAGCCGCCCCGGGTGCCGCAACAGATGAACCGCCCTTTTAGCGCGCGCGTTAACCCACACGTTCACATCAGACTTCGTTAATCAAGGAGACACATACATGGGATCGCCACGGCAGTCCAAGAACCAACCTGTTCGTAAGGTCATGAAGAAGAAGGCATGCGTTTTTTGTGCTGAGGGTGCTACACCCATCGACTACAAGGACACATCCATGCTGCGCAAGTACATCTCCGATCGCGGCAAAATCCGTGCTCGTCGTGTTACCGGATGCTGCACCCAGCATCAGCGCGATATCGCTGCGGCCGTGAAGAACGCTCGCGAGATGGCCCTTCTTGCCTACACCGCCAACGTTCGATAGGAGCGATCAATCATGAAACTAATTCTGACCGCTGTTATTGACGGCCTAGGCACACCGGGCGATATCGTTGAAGTGAAGGCAGGATACGGCCGAAACTTCCTTATTCCGCAGGGTTTTGCCATGCCCTGGTCACCCGGTGGCGAAAAGCAGATCGTGGCTATTAAGAGGGCACGCGATGCACGCGAAATCCGTGACCTTGGCCATGCTCGCGAGGTGCGCGATCAACTCCAGGCTTTGGCGATCATTGTTACGGCAAAGGCAGGTGACACCGGAAAACTTTTCGGTTCCGTCACCAATGCCGATGTTGTTGCGGCCGTGCGTAAAGCCGGTGGGCCACTGCTAGACAAGCGATCGGTGGAGGTGCACGGCATCAAGACGCTGGGTAAGCATCGCGCCGTCGTTCGTGTTCACCCGGATGTGCAAGCCACCATCAACCTTGAGGTTGTCACGGTCTAGCATTTCGTTTTTTTGCACGCAAATCCCTCCCTTCCCGTGAATACGCGGGTAGGGAGGGATTTGTTTTCGTGAGGCTAAATTTCGTCGTTGGGATCGCGTCGCGACACGATGCGGGCCACAACCCGCAGTTGCATTCCGGTGGACAACACGATTCCTACGAAACCAATGATGCGTAGATAAATCGCTACCTGCTCATTGGGTGACAATCCGGCAGCGATGAGCAGCATGGCCGATGCCACCAGACCAACGGCACCGATCGTGGCGAAAAGAATGCGTGAAATCCACTGATCTAGGCGATGGCCGTCACTGCCGCTCCAGCGGTCTACTCGCAGGGTGAGCCTGCCCGAACGCGCTTGCAGGGCGATGTCTTCGGTGAGTTGTGGCATGGAACGCAAAACAGGGAGCGCTCGAACAAGTTCACCCATCATTTGATCGCGGGGGTTCAGTTCGGTCGCTATAACCAGATTATTCATGCGAGCCGAAGCTGCGGGTCCCATGCGGAAAGAATGATCAATCATGCGCAGGGTGCCATCGAGGGTGAGCACCGCGCGCGCGAGAACCGTAAGTGCCTGGGGTGCGGCAATCCCGTGTCGGTTGAGAACACGAACAACCTCAGAAAGAGCATTTGGGTCGAAGCCACCGCCTTGCACATCGGTCAGGGCCACGCCGAGGTCAAACTCCATGGACGCAATATCAATATCGTCACCCGCCTGACCAGCAAGGCGTCGGACACCACGGGCAATAACCGAGGGGTCACGCATGGAGAATCCGATCGCCAACTGTTGTAGGCCCTCTAAAGTGACCGGGTCGAGGTAGCCCACCGCGCCGAAATCGATGAAGTAGAGCATTCCTTCGGTGTCAACGAGAACATTGCCTGGATGTGGATCAGCATGATAAACGCCGTCGGTCAGTACCTGAGCGAGGAAGGAATCGAGTAGATTTCCAGCGAGCGTGGCAGGGGGCACTCCCGTAACGGCGACTGCCGCGGTGTCGGACACCGGCTTGCCGTTTACCTCTTCCATCACCAGCACGCGTCGGGTGGAAATATCGGTGAAAACTTCGGGTATGTACACACCCTCATCATCTGAACGCGTACGTCGAATCGCTTGATTGTTGGCCAACTCGCGGGTGAAATCTAGTTCTTCTTCGATACCGCTGACGAGTTCGCGGGCGAGTGCACCGACACCTATTCGCTGCGCAGACTCTGAACGCCGCTGAAGTTGATCAGCGGCCCAAATCAACACGCGCCCATCACGTCGCACGGTTTGTTCCACCCCGGGGCGCTGCACTTTCACGATCACTTCACGGCCATCTAGCAGGGTGGCCCGATGGGTGACCCCGATTGAGGCCGCAGCGAGGGGCTCCGAATCAAAGTAGGTGAAGAAGTCGCTGAGGGGAGCGTGCAGTTCAGTCTCGATGACGGCCACAACTTCGTCGTAGGGCAGTCCGGGCACAGAGGCGCGTAGGTTGCCTAATTCGATGGTGACGATATCGGGTAGTAGGTCTTCGCGCGTGGAAGCGATTTGCCCGAACTTCACTAAAATGCCGCCGGCATCTTCCAATGTGCGGCGAAGTGCGCGTGCACCCTCGGGTGTGGAGAGTCCGGCGGTGGTGATTCGTCGACCGGCTAAGCCGTTACGTCGAGCCGACGTTGCAATGTCGCGCACCCTGGAGGCGATAGCTAACCGCTCACGAATCCAGCGGATCGGATGGGGTATGCGCAGGCGCCGGCGTTGACTTCGCGGACGTGCGATCGCATCAATAGCAACACTGGCTAGCAGTGTGACGACAAGGACATAGCTGAAGAACCCCAGCCCTAGGGCCCAGATATCGCTGAGGTCCTTGATTTCGTTGGAGCCGAATTGAATGGCAATGAGAGTTGCACCGGCAACAAAACCCACCAGGCCGGCGAGCATCGCCCGGAAGAACCCACGCTTGACGCCCAGGATGCGACCGGATAGCCAGCCGATGAAGACCAGCAGCACCAAGACGGTCGCGAAACCAAGCACCACACTGAACCAGTCGGTTTGATTGGATTCCATGACCTGATCGTGCCATGACGTGCAGCGGTATTACGGCTTGGTCATGCGGTTCCAGCCGCGAATTGTGAAGGTGGCGCCAATCGCAGTCAGAATCACCACCCACACCAGTGACCAGCCAAGTGCCGAAGTGATCTGGGCATCAAGGACGAGTGCTCGTGTTGCGTCGGCGAATTGCGTCACAGGATTAACGGTGGCAATGGCAGCGAGCCAGTCGGGCATTGTGTCGACCGGTACGAAAACACTGGAGGCGAAAGTGAGGGGAAAAATCCAGATGAAGCCTGCGCTTTGGGCGACCTCAGGTGATTTCACCGAGACACCGATGGCTACCGCGATCCAGGCGAACCCAAAGGCGACCAGCATGAGCAGTAGCCAGGCCACGATGAGACCCCAGGACCATTCGGGGCGAAAACCCACCACGATGCCGACGAAGAAGATCACGGTCACTAAGAGTCCAGCCCGCAAGGTGTCGGCAAAAACTCGACCGGTGAGGGGCGCCAGGCGGGCCGTGGGCAGACTGCGGAGGCGATCGGTGAAGCCGTTGGCCAAGTCGTCAGAGATCGCCACACTCGCGGCTGCTGCGGAGAACACGGCGTTTTGCACCACGATGCCGGGGATGAGGAGGTTGACATAATCCACTCCCGGGGGAGTCTGGATGGCGCCGCCAAATACGTATCGGAACAGCAGCACGAACATGATCGGTTGAATCAGGGTGAACACCACAGCCTGCGGGTTGCGCCGGTAC
>Ga0115564_10000742_pt1 | contig 32100 bp, 32 predicted proteins | sample COGITO_mtgs_1105_7_FD_88680 | JGI IMG/M metagenome (GOLD analysis project Ga0115564, IMG submission 88680) | Pelagic marine microbial communities from North Sea - COGITO_mtgs_110523 | ecosystem: Environmental > Aquatic > Marine > Epipelagic | place: Germany:Helgoland, sampling site Kabeltonne...
CTATAAAGCCTGTAATGCCGGTGATGTAAATCATGATTTTGAATGAATAAAAAGCAAAGATAAAACTTTCAACTACAGCCCGTAGTATTTAAAATAAAAGATCAGTTAACCCCTATTTTACTGATGTTTCACGTAAATAAACATAAAAAATAACGTATCTTGTAGGTGAAAATACAAGGTGTTTTACAGTTATATTTTTTAAATAACAGAAAATATAACATCTCAATTTAAGTTAAATTTTCTAAAAATTGGGTCAAAATTGCACAAATTACACAGTGAAAAAATGGAAGATTTGAATCTAAAAAATCAAAATCAAGAGTTATTATTAACTCAGATTTATGGCTATATAAAAAGTGCTCCTCTAAGAAGAATTAAAAGAAATGGATCATTGGGTCTCTCTGATAACTCAATTAGAAATTTAAAACTTTTTTACAGACTCATTTTAGAATTTGAAACTTATTTAAAAACGCCTATTTACCTAAAAGGGTTAGATCATTTAATGATTAATGATCTAAAAGAATGGCTACTATCACATAAAAAGTACTCATTAAATAATGCAGGACTACAGCTCAAACTATTGAAAATGGTTTGTCGGGAAGCTGAGAAAAAAGGCATTGAAGTAAATGCATATTCTAGACACATTGAATCTTTTTCTCAGAAAAGCAAAGATAGAATCCTTCAGACTATATCATTTGAGGAAATTAAAATGATTAAGGGATTAAAGGAATTGCCCTCTAGCCTTGAAAATGCCAGAAAATGGATGCTCATTGGTCTTTATATAGGACAGAGGGTTTCTGATTTATTAATACTAGAACCAAGTCAATTAAGGTTTTTAGAACAGGGGGTTTATGTAGACATTAATCAACAAAAAACAGACAAACATGTTACTGTTGGAGTTATAGATAAAGAGGTAGTTTCCATTTTGAAAAATAAATTCCCTGAGGCAATTACTCCTCAATTATTTAATAGGCAGATTAAACAATTGTGCCAGATGGCTGGAATTAACCAAATGGTAAGTGGATATAAATTGTGTCCAAATACTAGGAGAAAAAAATTAGGCACTCATCCTAAGTCAAGTCTTATTTCTTCTCATGATTTAAGACGCTCTTTTGCTACAAACTACTTTGGAAAAATTGAAACTCCAATACTTATGCAAATTACGGGTCATTCAAAGGAAAGCACTTTTCTAAGTTATATTGGAACTCAAGTTAATAAGGATACTTATGCAGATGCTTTTATGAAAATAGCTGCTACTTTGTAGGATCTGGACTATCATTCCAGACTCCCAAACTACTTCTCTCCTCTAATTTTTCTAAAGTAAACTCATCTCTAACTGGCTTAGTTTTTGGAAGCAAATAGTTAGATAGACTTTGAAGAAGCTTTACCCTATCTGACATAGAGAGATCTTCCTGATGCATTATTAAATGATCAAGCACGCTCTCATAGAGAAGCTCCATCTTTTCTTTAATATTTGGGTCTAATTTTTTAGCTGGACCCCGCTTGCCTTTTTGACCTGCAAGCTTTGCTGTTTCTGAATTAAATGACATATTATAAAATTAAACCAAAAGGACAATTGCTTCATTATCAAAATCACTGAAGTTTTTAACAAGTTATGCTATTTGTTTTAGCTTTACCTTTATTTTTCTGAAAGCAAATAATTTTTGAATGTTATTTAACTCGATTGAATTTTTACTTTTCCTTCCAATAGTATTTGTTTTATACTGGTTTGTATTTAATAAAAATTTGAAGCATCAAAACTCATTAATCCTTTTGAGTTCATATATCTTTTATGGCTGGTGGGATTATAGGTTCTTATCTCTTATTCTTCTTTCCACTATTGTTGATTATTTTATTGGTTTAAATATTTCTAAACAGAACTCAAAGAAAAATCAAAAACTACTCCTTTGGAGCTCTGTATTATTCAATTTAAGTATTTTAGGGTTCTTTAAGTATTATAACTTCTTTGTTGATTCATGGATTGATTTATTTAGCTCCGTTGGATATGACATTAAAAGTATTTGGACATTAAATATCATATTACCTGTAGGAATATCGTTCTACACTTTCCAAACTATGTCATATACTATAGATATCTACAAAGGAAAATTAAAACCAACTAAAGATTTTATTTCATTCGCTTCTTTTGTCTCATTCTTTCCTCAGTTAGTTGCAGGACCCATTGAAAGGGCTTCAAACCTACTACCGCAAATACTGAAAAAAAGAAAATTTAAATATGAGCAAGGAGTTCAAGGATTAAGATTAATCCTTTGGGGGATGTTTAAAAAAGTAGTAATTGCTGATTCACTTGCCCCAATGGTTGATGATATTTTTAATAATTATCAAGATTTTGGAGGAGGAACACTGTGGTTAGGTGCAATCTACTTCTCTTTTCAAATATATTGTGATTTTAGTGGGTATTCTGATATTGCAATAGGAGCATCTAAACTTTTTGGATTTGAGTTAATGTCTAACTTTAAGTTTCCCTATTTTTCAAGAAATATTGGAGAGTTTTGGAGAAGGTGGCATATTTCACTTTCCACTTGGTTTAGAGACTATTTATATATTCCTTTAGGAGGCTCTAAAGGAGGGAAATGGAAATCTATTAGGAATATCTTTATCATATTTCTTGTAAGTGGTTTTTGGCATGGAGCGAATTGGACCTTCATCTTTTGGGGGTTGTTTCATTCAATTTTATTTCTCCCTTCATTTATATTTAACACCAATAGAAAATATACAACTTCAATAATTGCAGAAAACACTTTCTTACCTTCTCCAAAAGAATTTTTACAAGCTGGAACTACTTTTGCATTAGTTACAATTGGATGGGTCTTTTTTAGAAGTGAAACAATTGGAGATTCTTTTGTGTACTTGAAGAAAATAATTTTTAATTTAGATTTTCCCTCACAATTCAGGTCTGCAATGATTTTTTTGATAAATCCGTTTATAATATTTGAGTTTTTGCTAAGGAAATACCCAAGATTAAATTTTATTTCTTTGAGTTATCGTTATTTTGAGTATTTATTAATCTCCATAATTGTGATTTTAATAATGTTACACTTTGGAAGAGGACAAGTGGATTTTATTTATTTTCAATTCTAATGAAACACTTTTTAATATATCTATCTAGAATTACTTTAGTATTACTATTGTGCCTCTTTCCAGTTATTTACATTTACCATCTAAACATGTCATATAATCTTCAAAAGATTAGAAGAGATGGATATAATAATGAGGAAATCATAATACTTGGTTCTTCTCATGGAAGAGACGGAATTCATGATGGTTTAATTGAAAACTCTTATAACTTATCAAGTTCAGGATTTACTCTTGAAGAGTCATTTAAAGAACTAATACGATTAAAAAACTCATTCCCTATTAAAACTGTCATTGTTTCATTTAGTCGTTTTTCTTTACATAGAACTAATTCAGAACCGAATAAAACAAATGTTGTGTTTGATTTCGAAGAAAATGGAGAAAACATTCTTTTAAATTTTTTTAGAAACCCCTCTAGAAAAGAATTTATTTTGTCTAAGAATTTTATGATAAGGCAAAATCAAAAAACACAATATTTTAAACCTCAAGTTTCAGAAGATAAAATAACCGTTGACGGAAAAATCGAGTACTTTTCTCATAGCTCTTCTAAAGATTATTTTGGGTTAAAATTTTTAAATAAAATAAGTGATTTTTGTAAGAAAAATAATATCCGATTGGTTTTTGTCGTCTTCCCTTTATCATCGGTTTACAATGAATATTTAGCTCAAGACAAAACGTGGATTGAAGATTTAAAACTTATGAGAAAAAAAGAGAATTATTTTGAGTTTTATGATTATTCAAAATTTTTCAAATCAACTCTATTAAATTCAAAACATTTTTCTGATGGTTCGCATTTAAACTCTGAGGGAGGATATTTATTTACTAGTTACTTAAAAGAACAATTATTTTAATCAATTTATTGCCCTAACATTAATATCTAATGACAAAAGTTAAATTGTATTTTATAAATCTTTAATTCTAAAATAAATTTGCAGGTGTTTAGCAATAACGTCAATTATATTAAATTCTCGTTCTGCTTTCAATCGCGATTCTCTGCCCATTGCCTCAATTTTTTCAGGATTTAAAATTAATTTTTCAATAGCAGTTGCAAGTTCTATAGTAGAATAAACAGGAACCTTTAAGCCGTTAACACCCTCGTCTACACATTCTTTACAGCCAACTGCATCAGTAGTGATTATTGATCGGCCAATAGCACATGCTTCTATCAAAGCTTTTGGCATACCTTCTCTATAAGATGGTAAAACTACAATATGACAATCCTGATATGCTTTAACCATATCTTTTTGATAGCCAATCCATTTAATAAATTTACCATCTTGCCAGCTGTTTAAATAACTCGTGGACACCCCCGCTTTATTGCCGTCATCAACTGACCCACAAAGAATTATTTCTATTTTATCTTTGTACTTTTTTTTTAATATCTCACTTGAAATTCTAAGTTCTTTAATGCCCTTATCCCACAACATTCTAGCTGGAAATAAGATTTTAATTACATCAAAACTAGGTAATGGACTTTGAGAAAACTTAGCAAGGTTTACACCAGAACCTTTAATCTTCACTATTCTATTAGTATTTGAAATAATATTTAAATCTTTAAAAACTTTTTTATCATCATCATTTTGAAAAATAATTGTCAAATTGTCTCGTGTAAAACCAATTCTCAATAATCGAATCATAATATTCTGAACTAATCCTTTCCGACCACTAGTGAAATTATACCCCAATCCACTTACAGCGTTTACTACTCCTTTTACTTTAAATAACCTTGAAATCAAAGTTCCATAAATTATTGGCTTAAGGGTAATATGATGAACTATGTCAGGTTTGATTTCAGAGTAGATCTTATAAAACTTAGTTAGCGTAGAAAATTCTATTATTAAATTAGTGCTTGAACGAGAGAATGGTAAATTTATGAATCTAATCCCTTTATCATTAATTTCGCCTGATCTGCCTGTATCTTCGCAGGCCACAAACACTTCAAAGCCTTTGTTCAAAGCTTCCTGGGCTAATATTAGTCTATGAGATATGAAAAACCAGTCTACATTAACCACGAAAAGTAATTTTTTTTTCAAAAATTTTCTTTTATTAATAAATTAATTTTTTAAAATTAAATGCTCCAAACGATATGATATTTATTTATCATTATATCCAAACTAAATTTTTGAATAATACGGTCTCGACATTTGTTCTTTCTTTTTAGCCATAACAGTTGATTACACCTAAATTCTTCAATTGCTTGAATAATTATATTGGCCAATGCAATAGGATCATTAGGTGGCAAAACCCAACCAGTATTAGCAACAATTAACTGAGCATCTCCAACATTTGTAGTTACACAAGGTATTCCGCATGACATAGCTTCTGCTAATACATTTGGAAAGCCCTCACCACTTTTAGAAGCTAATATATTTATATCTAAAGAATTCATAAACGCTGGTATATTTGACCTTTGATTAAGTAAAAAAATATTTGATTCTAAATCATACCTTTTAATCTTACCTACTAAAATTTGATTATTTTGATTCAAATTTCTGCCAATTAACAGAAACTTAAAATCACTAAAAGATTTTTTTACAATTGATAAAGCCTCCAGTAGACCTAGATGATTTTTCTGTGGATGAAAGCGCCCCACCATACCTAAAACTAATTCTGTTGGACCTATACCTAACTCATCCCTTAATTGAAATTTAAATTTTTCATCTGGCTTAAATAATGAAGTATCATAACCATTAGCTATTACAGTCATTTTCCTTTTTTTATATCCCATATTGGAATGAACTCTCATTGCCTCTTCTGCGCAACAAACAATACCCTTTGGTATTATTCCACTAAAAAAAGCACATAATTTAGCTACTATTATTGTTGATTTTTTTGAATCATCAGGTAAAAGTCTACTGTGTCGTATATTCCAAAAAACTTTATTAAAACCAGCTAAACGAGCAACAAACCCTCCGAAAAGGTCTGCATGATACATCCATGTTTGAACAATATTTGGTTTGAGTCTTCGAAGTAATTTAAACAACTTAAAAAAATCATCTACCCGGATTCCCCCTCTCTTGATATTAAGACAAAAAACATCAATACCAACTTTCTGCAATAGATGGCCATATTTCCCTTCATCAATCATAGAAATTACAATGTGAGTGTGTTTAGTATCATTTGCACACAACCTGTAAAGGACACCCTCAGCCCCACCATCATTAAGACCTGCAATTATATGAACGATTATCATGAAATGCGCTTTTTAATTTTTATTTTGATTTAAAGCTGGTGAAAACAAATTTTTCAAATTACTCACGTAGAATAAATTTAAACTTTCCTTTTATTTAGCTAGAAAAAACACAAGATATTTCTTTATTTCCAAACTTTAAGCTAAATCATTGTTTAGCATACTATCAATAATAATTTTAGAAGTTGATCCATCACCATATAAGTTTAATTTATAATTATAATTAAATTTATAGTTTTTAACATACTCTATAATTAATTCAAAATCTGATCCTGCTAAAGCGTTAAATTTATTATCAACTAGCTCAACCCATTCGGTTTCATTTCTTAAAACAACACAAGGTTTCGAAAAAAAATATGACTCTTTTTGAAGGCCTCCACTGTCTGTTATTATTAATTCACAGTTTTTAATGAGCCATACCATCTCAAGATAACCAATTGGTTCAATCATTTTTATGTTAGAAACATCAATATTATTTTCTTTTAATACTTTTAATGTTCTAGGATGACAAGGGAAAACAACTTGTTTGCCTAAACCAATGTAATTTACTGCCTTAAAAATTGATTTTAGATTATTTACATTATCAGTATTTACAGGCCTGTGAACAGTACACAAAATAAAATTTTTATCAATTTCAAACAATGGTTTTTTCGCTAGTGTTGAGAAAAATTTAATGCCTTCATTCATAATGTCTCCTGCATTAATAACTTTACAATTGTAACCTTCAAAACCTTCACTTTTTAGATTATTTACAGCAGTTTTTGTTGGGCAAAATAAAAGCGTACTAACTCTATCTGTGAGTATTCTGTTAATTTCCTCGGGCATTTTCATATTAAAGCTTCTCAGCCCTGCCTCCACATGGGCGATTTTTATATGCAACTTGCTAGCTGCTAAAGCTCCTGCAAGGGTTGAGTTAGTATCTCCAAATAAAACGACCCAATTAGGCTTTTCACTAATTAAAATTTCCTCTATCTTTTGCATCATTTTGCCTGTCATTTCTGAATGCTTTTTAGATTTAACCTCAAGAAAATATTTTGGCTTATCAATTTGCATTTGATTAAAAAAAATATCACTCAAATTTGAATCATAATGTTGGCCAGTATGAATAATAATCTCCTCTATTCTATAATTTCTAAAAGCCCTACTCAATGTTGCAGCTTTAATAAATTGTGGTCTCGCTCCTACTATTGTTATGATTTTCATTAAATATTATTTATTGCCTTAACAACTAAATTAGTTACAATAGCAACCTGTTCATCTAATGTTGGGAAATTTTTCTCAACAAATTTAAGGCCTGTTTCTCCTAATTTAATCAGTGAATCTTTGTTTTTAAAAGAATCTACAAGCTCATCTGCTAATTCTTGCTTTAAGTTATTAATCTCAGAATTGTTAAGATTATAAGATTTTTTATAATCTTTACAAATAATTTTAACAGCATTACATTTTTCAAAAATATCTGAAACCTCACCATACTCATATGTGATAACTGGAATTGAATTCTGTAGTGACTCTATAATTGGGTTGTAGGCAGTAAGTGACACAGTTATTGAAGTTCTACTTAAAATATTATTTATTTCATTCAAATCTAAGTTAAAATGAAAATTAATACTATCCTCTAAATCATACTTTTTAATTAAACCTATTAAATATTGGGAATATTCTTCATCTTGAGTTTTACCTATAATCTCTAATTTAAAATTACTGCTAAAATTTCTATCGCTTTTAGAAGCAATATTTATGGATTCTATTAAAACATCAATTTTTTTCCATCTATTAATTCTTCCAATACTTGTTATAATAAATTCCTCTGATGATTTTTGCGAATCTAAGGTTTTCTTAAAAGGAGTTCTTTGATTTTTAACTAAAAAAAATTTTTTTGAATCAACCTTTAGAGTTTTAAGAAATAAAGTTTTGTTAGAACAGCCATCCTCTGTGCAAATAATAGATTTACAGCCATTACTATTAGAAATTAATTTGTGAAGGTATAATTTGAATAAAGACAAAGGGCTAAAAAAGTTTATTCTATCATTAAATGTAGTCCCAAAAAAGCGCCAAATAAAGGGTTTATTCGTTAGAATGTAAATTATGTAAGCAATAATTCCACCTTTGAAGCTTTCTGCAATAATAAAATTGAATTTGGATCTACTCTTATAAATATCTGTAACTGATGAATAAATCGAGCCATTAGGTTCTGAATTCAAATATTCAATATAATCAACATTCAACTCAGCGTTTCTTATTTTATAATAGAGAATATTAAACTTATTACTTAAGCTTCTAAAAAGCTCTTTCATTCTATTGTTTGTTGAACTATTTGAATTATTCAGGCTAGTGTTTCCAATTACTAAAATTACTTTGTTTGTGCTCATATAAAATTTTTATGCATAAATTCTTTATAATTCAAAATTTGATAAATTTTCACCAAGAATACTGTTCTTCATACTCTGAATACAAATCATTAATTATAGTCTTTCATTCCTGACTTTCAAAAAGCGCGAAATTTAGATATATTAGTTTGTCAAGAATTAATTTAAGAAAATTAGAATGTTGTATTCCTATTAATTTATACTATTTAAAATCAAAAGTTTTAAAATAAATTGAAAAGCTAGAAGGTTTGTGCAAATTTTAGATAAATTATTTTTAGAATTCTTCAAACACTCTTGGAAAGGTATTGTCTGTTAGAAAAATTTTGCTGTACTATTAAATTTTTATTTAATTTAAAATACATGCTGCTAAAGTATTATTTGTTATTGGATCAATTAAAATAAAAGATCCAGTTGATCTATTTTTTAAATAACTATCTACAAATAAAGGTGCTGCTAATGTAATTCTTACTCTCCCGATAGAATTTAACTTTAATTCGTTTATACTTTCTTTTCTTTGAAGAGTCTTAAGATCTATTTCATAAACAATATCATCAATTATTGCTTGAGTTTCTCTAGTAGTCTGTTTGATTATAACCTTTTTGCCTTTTCGTATTGGAGAATCAATTAATAATACTATAATAAGATCTAGTTTCTGAAATAATTGCGGTAAGTTGTTTTCTTTAACAATCATATCGCCTCTAGATACATCCAAATCATCTTCAATTGTTAAACTTATACTCATGGGGCAGTAAGCCTCTTTAGTATAATTTTCTCCAATTGATATTTCCTTAATAGTTGATGAAAATCCGGATGGGAGAACCTTTATTTTATCTCCTACTTTAAACATTCCGCTTTGTATTTTTCCTGCATATCCTCTATAGTCTTCAAATCCTTTTTTATGAGGTCTTATTACATATTGCACAGAAAACCTTCCGTCTACATAATTATAATCACTTGAGATATGAATATTTTCAAGCTCGTACAACAAAGTACTACCATTAAACCACTGTATATTATTTGATTTATTAACTATATTATCTCCATTTAATGCTGAAATTGGAATAAAACGTATGTCTTTTACATTAAGCTTTGAAGAGAAAGATTTAAAGTCTTCAACTATTTTATCGTAAACCTCTTTATTATATTTAACCATATCCATTTTATTTATACAAACAATAAAATGAGGTATCCCAAGTAAGGATGCTATAAATGAATGTCTTCGGGTTTGTTCTACCACCCCATTTCTAGCATCAATTAAAATAATTGCCAGATTAGCAGTGGAAGCACCTGTAGCCATATTTCGCGTGAACTGGATATGACCAGGACTATCAGCCACAATGAATTTTCTTTTAGGTGTTTCAAAATATCTGTATGAAACATCAATAGTTATTCCTTGATCCCTTTCTGATTTTAGACCATCTGTTAAAAGTGAAAGATCAACATAATCAAAACCCTTATTTTTAGATGATTTTTCAATAGATTCCAGCTGATCTTCAAAAATAGATTTTGAATCGTAAAATAAGCGACCTATTAGAGTACTTTTCCCATCATCTACACTTCCAGCTGTAGTGAATCTAAGTAATTGTTTTATTTCTTTCATTTTAAAAATATCCTTGTTTTTTTCTATCCTCCATAGCCGTCTCACCGCGTTTGTCGTCAGCTCTATTTCCTCTTTCAGTTGTTCTTGATGCAGCTATTTCTTTAATCACTTTTTCTATTGTTATTGCAGTTGATTCAACAGCACCTGTGATGGGCATATCCCCACAAGTTCTAAACCTCACGTCAAGTGTAATTACTTTTTCGTCTTCTTTTAAAGACAAGTAATCTGATTTAGCTAATATTACTCCATCTCTTATTATGCATTCTCTTTTATGTGAAAAGTATAATGAAGGTAACTTGATTTTTTCTTTTTTTATATAATGCCAAACATCGATTTCGGTCCAATTAGAAATGGGAAAAACTCTAAAATGTTCTCCTATATCTTTTTTAGGATTAAAAAGGTTCCAAAGCTCAGGACGTTGATTTTTTGGATCCCACTGTCCAAATGTATCCCGGTGAGAAAAAAATCTTTCTTTTGCTCTAGCTTTTTCCTCATCTCTTCTAGCCCCACCTATTGCCGCATCTATTTTATTTACTTTAAGGCATTCAAGTAGTGTTTCTATTTGTAAAAGATTTCTAGAAGCATTAATTCCCGTTTCTTCTTTAACAAGCCCTCTATCTATAGCCTCCTGAACAGACCCTACTATTAATTTTACATCTAGTTCTTTTATAAAGTTATCTCTAAACTTTATTGTCTCAGTAAAATTATGTCCTGTATCCACATGGATTAATGGAAAGGGAATACTGGCTGGATAAAATGCTTTTTTAGCCAAATGAGTAAGTAATATAGAATCCTTCCCGCCAGAGAAGAGTAATGCTGGGTTTTCAAAATTCGCTGCTACTTCACGAATTACAAAAATTGACTCTGCTTCTAACTCTTCTAGATGACTTAAGTTATAATTTGGCATTCAGCTTGGTTTTAATTTTACTATAAATAACATTAACAATGCTTTCAACAGATAAATCAGTTGTATCAATTGTTATATATGGATTTTCTGGACATTCATAGATAGAAGAGACACCTGTAAATTCCTTAATACCTCCACTTCTTGCTTTTTTATATAATCCTTTAACATCCCTCTTTTCACAGACTTTAAGGGGGGTTGAAACATATATTTCTACAAAGTTCTTTTCACCTAAAATGCCTCTTACTAAATCTCTTTGTGATTTTAATGGGGAAATAAAACTAGCAAGTACTATTAAACCTGCATCAAGCATAAGGTTTGCAACCTCAGCTATTCTTCTTATATTCTCGGTTCTATCTTCTAATGAAAAACCAAGTTCCTTACATAAACCAAGACGAGTATTATCTCCATCTAAATTATAGGTTGAAAAGCCTTTTGCAATTAGCATATCTTCTAATGCATCTGAAATAGTAGATTTCCCAGATCCAGAGAGTCCTGTAAACCATATCACTAGTGGTTGCTGATCAAATTTCTTAGACCTTGTTAACCTACTAACCTTAAAGACTTGTTTAAAAATATTTTCAGTCGACATATTTAGAGTTTCTATTTTTTAAACCAAAATTTATTCGAAACCACATTACTTCATGTAGATAATATGCGATTATTTTCGTAATGGTCTCTGCAAACCCTATTTTAATACTGGTAACTGGGTTGTTTGTAACTATCAATGCTATAATCAAAGTAATTAAACTCCCTATAATTCTCCAGGAAAATGTCTTAAATAAATGCCTTTTATTAGCATTTCTAACCTTAGATAAAAACCAGATTCTTTCGTGAAAATAGTACAACAAAATTTTTAAAAAAAAATCAATCCCAGAAATACTTAAGCCAAAAGAAATACTCCCAGTTAAAATATATGAAAGTAATAAAGTGTCAATCGTTCCCAGAATCCTCCAAGAAATAGATTTTAATATATGCCTTTTTACTGAACTCATTTATTCTGATACAAAAAAAGGATTCAACAATGATTCTTTATTATACATTAGCTCATCTTTTGTATAATAGTTAACTAAACTTTTACCTGAAAATTTAACAACGGCATGCGCTGCGGCAGTATCCCATTCCATAGTATGACCAAGCCTAGGGTAACAATTTGCCTTTCGTTCAGCGATTTTACAAATTTTCAATGAACTCCCAAAATAGCTTATCTTTATATTTTCATACTGATGTTTTTTCTCATTTATAAAATCTGAGGTTTGACTATTTATGTGAGATTTACTTGCAATAATTGTAAATTTATCAGGAACAACACATTTTGATAAATTAATCTTTGGCAAACTCTCAAGCTCATCGACATTTGAAATATTTTCAATCTTAAATGACCCTATTCCTTTTTCACCAAAAAAAAGTTCTTTAGTAATAGGAACATAAACAATTCCAAAAACAGGACTATTATTTTCTATTAAAGCTATATTTATAGTAAAATCATCTTTCTGATTTATAAACTCTTTTGTACCATCTAGAGGATCAACTAACCAAACATATTTCCAATTTCTTCTCAGATTAAACTCGGGGGTTTCCATCTCTTCAGATATTATTGGTACATCTGTTTTATTAAGGGTATCAATTATAATCCTGTTAGATACTGTATCTGCAAGAGTAATAGGGCTTAGATCATTTTTATTATCATATGCTATAAACTTAGAATGATAAATTTTTAATATTTCTTCACTAGCTTTAAAAACAGATTTGAATACAAGTTTTTTATAAGGGATTAAATCAAAGTCTTTCAAGTAATTGAATGTTTAAAGTGTTAAAATTTTTTGTTTTCCAATTAGGTGGTGGCACCCAATTTTTAAAGCCATTTTTTTCTAAAGAATTTGTGTCAATAATAATAAGATTAAGTCCAAACTCAATATGCATTTCCTCTATTAAATTCAGGTTAAGATAAGGATATTTTAATGAATACTTTTCCTCTAGATAATTTCTGTAGCTTTTATCTGATGCCATATGACATATTACTTCATGTTCAGTATTCAACATAATTTTCCAAACTCCACCAACAGCATGATAAGGATACACTAAAATTATTTTTTTATTCAGACTTTTTAAATAGCTGAAAACTAAATTAAGTTCTTTTGTGGATTTTAGAGTGTTTTTTCTATAAGAATAAAATACTTCAAATATCCAATATAAAACTCCATAAGCAATCAAAAAATCAGTTAAAAAACTAAAGTTTAAATCCTTGACTATTATCAAATAGTTCAAAATAATAAAATATGAAATATGATTTAAATATCTTTCAGCCTCACCGATAAATAAAAATAACGGTGTACTTACTATAAAATAAATAATAGTGCCAGATAGAATCAAATAAAATAAATCATTTAAATTATTAAGGCCCCCTAATAATTCTAATGATATAAAATATAAAAGAAAAATGTAAAGTGGTAATTTTAAAATTATTGAACCAATTGAGTTACTAATCAAAAAAATATTAATAATATTTTTAAATTTTGATTTTTCACTACCTCCATTAAGTTTCTTTAGTTGAAACAAAATATTATTCCTTTTGGAAATTGACATTTCCCCTTTTAGGTTCTTTTTGAAATACCATTTCAAATGAACCGCTTGGTACTTCAAAGTTTCAAGAAATTTACCTCTGGTTATTAAAATTGAAAGAAAGGTAGAAATAATTACATAAAGTAATGGTAAAAGATTTAATGAAAAAGCACCAAAAAATATTGAAATAAATAAAATCGCCTGTAATCCAAATCTAAAAGAGAGTATTACAATTGATCCTAATAAAACACTAATTAATGATTGTGTAATTAAATCAATGTTTAAAGGCAAAATAATTACTATAAAAAATATATTTGTAATTATTTCAGAAAATAATCTCGGAGTAAGCGATTTAATTCTAGGACCTATTGAAAAACCAGAAAACCATATAGGGGAAAATAAATATAATATAGATAATTGAAATGCCATCTCATTTTCATAACCGATGGAAACTGTGATTAAATAAATAAATATTGAAAAAAAAATATCAACTACTGGATTTAAATATTTTTGATAAGTGTTTAAAAATTTAGTGGGCAAAAATGATAGTACCCAATGCCATAGAAATTGAGATTTAAATTTTTTTGATCCTGAAACCTTAGTATTTATTTTATCAAAAGGACCAGTACTTTGAGATTTAATCTCTTTAACAAAATAAAGATGACCATATGTGTCGAAATTAGTTTTAGTCCATAAAATTAATCCTAGTCTATTTATAAAAGCTATTAAAATTAGAACAAATAACATATTACACTTGAATTATTTAGCACCATTAATTTCATTTGAAATGTACTTTTTTGGTATCTTGTTAAGCGATTCATGAAGAAATTTAAGATTTTGATTTTGTTTAACAAAAAAACTTCTCATTTCATATTCATCTTTTACTTTCAAAGCTTTATCCCAATAATATAATTTATCAATTCCATGTTTTACAATATAACGCCAACTTAACTTCAATTTAACATTTTCAATTAAACTAAGGTGTGGGTAATTTTCAGATCGTTTTTCTTGATTATCTTTAAGAAAATAGTTCCCCCAATATTTATCTTTGTCTAAAACAGATAAGTGTTCGAAGCCTGCCGGAATACTTTTGTTGCCAAAAAAAGTAATCGGTCGGTGTATAAAAAAATTAAGTCTAAATAATCGTAATATTCGATACCTGAAAATAGATAGGTTTATAGAAAAAGATGAGTACCCTCTATTTGGTGTTTCATTTTTATTGTCATTAACGTACAGTTCATCAATTCCAATAATGCTTTTTAATTGTTCTAGAACTTTTGGTTGATGCTCCTTAAAATCCTCGTAATAAAAAAAATGACACTTATTATTAAAGTTTTTTATTAAAGACTCAACAATATTTAACCATGATAAATTAGTATAATTTGCTTTAACAAACTTTAAATTACCTTTTTTTAACCCTAAAAATTGATTAATTGTTTGATAATGATGCTCATGAAGCGTTTCTCTATAACATGATTTAATCCAATCCATTTGAAATCTTAAAAAACAAATTACTTTTACTCTTTCTGAAAAACAAATTGCTAACCTCGAGCAGGTAATATCAAAATCTTTGTAAAAATCAAAAAGATTTCCACTCATAATTTCTCTTGAAATTAAAACCTTCTTAATATTTTCTGATTTTAGTTTAATTATTTCATTTTTTATTGAATCTTGAACAAGTTGAATGTCTTCTTGATCTGATTTCATTAAATCCGCAATTAATTGGGTTAATCTAGGAGGATTATAGCATAACTTTTCGGGCTCTATATGTTTGAAAATTTTATGCTGAAAGAACTTAGTTGCAGTCTTATGTAATCCAATATGTAAAAAAAATTCCATTAATTATATATTTTGTTTGTGTTAATAAGAACTCCCATGCCTTTATTTTGATAAATTACAATGCTTCCGAGGCCTACTCCTGAAGCTCCTTTATTAAAAGCCTCATTAATGTCATATAATGACCCTGCACCCCCATTAATTATAATTGGAACTTCTACTATATCACTAATGGATTGAAGCAAATCTAAATCAAAACCACTCCAAGTTCCTTCATTTTCAACTGAGGTGATTAAAAGTTCTCCTATTCCTAAGCCAACAAGTTTTTTAGCCCAATCTGTGGGCGATATTTTGTGCTTCAACTTATTACTTTTACTTGTAACGATAGTTTTTCTAAAAAATGATTTACTCACATCCATAGCCCCAATAACACTTTGACTACCAATATGACTAATGATTGATCTAATAACATTGGGGTTTTCAAAACAAGTTGAGTTAATGATTATTTTTTCAAATCCAAGCCTAATTATTTTTAAAGCATCTTCTTTTGTTTTAATACCTCCACCATAAGCTAAAGGCATAAAACACTCACCAGCTAGTTGCTTTAGATAATCAAAGTCTATAGGCTTATCTTCTTTAGAAGCCTTGATGTCTAAAATTACGAGCTCGTCAACTTCAAGTTCATTAAAAATTCTTACCGTATTGATTGGATCCCCAATATATTTTTGGTTCTTAAATTTTATAGTTTTTACTATTGATCTATCATAAATTTGTAAACATGGTATAGCTCTTAAACGAAGCATTTCTTTATAGATTTAAAAAGTTTAAAATAATTGTTTTGCCATATTTATGACTTTTTTCAGGGTGAAATTGAACACCATAAATATTCTCTTTAACTATTGCCGAATCAAAATCAAAACCATATTTGGATTTCATTAAACTATTTTCTTTATGATGACATTTAACAAAGTAGGAATGAACAAAATAAAATCTTGAGGATTCATCCGAGTCTTTCGTTAAACTATTATTCTGTTGAAAATATACATCATTCCACCCCATATGAGGAACCCTCCCCTTAATGTGTAAATCACTAAATTCTTTTTTAAAAGAAAGAGTTTCTGCTTGAATTAAACCTAAACCTTTTTCTCTACCTTCCTCACTAGAATTTGTGAGTAGTTGCATTCCAAGACATATTCCAAGCAAAGGAACTTTATCAACTGTAGCTTTTTTAACAATAACCTCTTCTAATTGCAGTTCTCTTAATTGGTTCATACCCCTATCAAATGAACCAACCCCTGGTAAAATTAATTTTGAAGCATTTTTAATCTCTTGTGGATTAGAAGATATTTTACATTCTCCACCAACGTGTTTTATCATATTAATGATTGATCCTATATTTCCTATTCCCAAATCAATTATTGTTATCAAGGCTATTTATTTTTCTTTTTAGGAAAACAATACTTCAAATAAAAACTCATAGGGACAAGATTTTTTTTAGCCAAGACATAAAATAAAGGACGTAACATTTCAAATCTATTTTTATAACTAGGAAATTCATGCCAATACTTTAGGGGCTGAGACATGATTTCCTTAAATTCATCTTCTGAAAATGAAAGACGCTTTTTAAAATAATCTAATAAGTTTTTTTCTAAATATGGCTCCTCGTTGTACTCTTTCCAAGCTTCTTCACGTGTTTTTTTATTGTTTCTAACTTCTGCAGCTAAAGTATTATTTCTAAAATCAACGCCAAATTTTTTTGGAAAATAATAACTATGACAAAATGCAGTCATTCTATTTTCTAAATGGTGACCACCATAATAAGTCCAATCAAACTCTTTTTTTAAAAATTTCTGAGCCTCAAGTTTATTGTAATTTATATACCAAAAAGGTCTTATTTTTTTAACTCTTTTAAAAAAAGTTGAATAAATAAATCGAGAAAAAGTCATCAAAGGATAAGTTTTCATTGGTAATTCCCCATATTTCTTGTGAATTTCTCTAATATATTTACCATCAAAGTAATTGTTGCCAAGAGGGGTGATTCCTTCTTCTGTAAATGAATGACCTTCAAATATATATTTAATATTATATTTATTTGCTGCTCGATACATTGTTTCAGCTAAAGCTAAGTCTGTGGAAGCTTCTATTTCGCTGACACCAGCTTTAAGAAACGCTTTAAAAATATCGTCAGCTTCCTTATTATCCACAACGTGGGTGTATAAATCAACATTTAACGCCTTGGTGATCTTTTGGATATTTTCAGTCGCTATTGAAGTGTTCCAGGTGTTATCATAATGAACTGCGAGAGGACGCAACCCTAGTTGTTTTGCTAAATAAAGCATATATGATGAGTCTGTACCTCCACTTACTCCAACGATAACATCATATTTTTTTCTTTTACCTTGTTTCTTTATCTCTTCGAGATAAGAATCAAAGAGGGCTCTCCCCTTATTAGTACCCGTACCATACATTGCAACTAACTCATCTACTTGATGGCAATAATTACAAACTCCATAGCTATCAAAATTAATTTGATCTATACGTTCATCATAAATACATCGAGTGCATATTTTCAATCCTTTTGTATCCATCAATTTAGTTTTTTAACATTCGACTACTAAAACAAGCTTCTTCTTCATGGAAATGTAGTGTCTTTAAATTATTCTCATTAATCATCTTTTTATATTCATCTTTTGAATATCTTTTGGCATTTGATGGAGCATACCAGTCAAAGTTAGTTGCATCACACATATCTTTTCCCCATTTATCCAGCCAAAAACATTTGATAAAGTTCCAATAAATGAATCGTTGTAAATCATAAGTCCCTCCTTTAATTCCTAGAAGTGGAATATCTGGGGCTTCAAAACGGATATCTAATTCAGACAATCGCTTTCCTAATTCAGTCAATTGAGATGACATCTCCCAAAGTTCATCTTTTGATAAATCATGCGTGGCCTTCCTAAAATAGTCATCTAGAAGTTCTCTAGGCAATGCTTTTTTACGATAAACATAGCACGCAAATTCTCCTGTTTTTGAGATAATATCAGTAAGGTGAGAAAATGTTTTCTCTGGGTTTTCAGTATGCATAATTACTTGATCACAAACAGCGAAATCAATCGTATTAAAATTTAATCCTGTGTCAGCGATATCAGATTGATAAAAAAATAAATTATTAAGATGCTTATAATTATGTGCTGCTATATGAATTGCTTCAGATACATCAATTCCTATAACAGTTGCATGTGGAGCTAATTCTGCAAACCATGCACTTTTATAGCCCAACCCACACCCTGCATCTAAAATTGTCTCTTTGTTTGAAAGATACTCTTTTAAATCATTTTCTGAGGAAAATCCATAAAGTTTTAAAAACCAATCTCGTTGAAATTTATAAACTTCCTCTTTTTGTTTTCCCTTTTCAAATTCTGACCATTTTTCGGAAAATATTTCTTGAGTTTGCTTTTGATTTTTATCCTGAACGTCTAGTTGTCTTTGAAAAATTAAATTATTTTTTTGTTTAACATCGAATTTAAATATGTTTTCAATTTTCATCATTAATTTTTTTTGCTGGGTTGCCTACTATTTTTGAGTTTAGAGAAAATGATTTGTTAACAAAAGTATTCGCTCCAATAATACTTCCTTTTCCTATGGTAACTCCTTTTTGAATAATCACATTCGGTCCTATATAGCAATTATCCTCAATTATAACATTATTGAATTCATAATCCTCTACCCCCCCTGAAATCGCCCAGTGGACAGAATCATGGGTGTAAATTTGAACTCCTGCAGAAATAGAGCAGTTAGACCCTATCGTTAATCCTCCAGAACCATCTAAAATTGTGAAAGGACCTATCCATGTGTTTTTCCCTACTTTAACATTACCATATACATGACTAGAATCATGAATTGTTGTTCCTACGCCAAAATTTAATAGCTTAGCTTTCTTTTCTCTATTTATTAGTAATTCCATAAAAGGCAAACTTCTATGAAACTTTTGTTGCATTTTCTTTTGCAAGTATAAATAATATGTAAAGATTATTCTATGTAACATCTGCCTCTTTTAAAAATATTCTACACCACCATTCGAAATTAAGAAAAGACCATATTAAAAGCCTATGATTTTCTTCTTCATTGAGATGTTCATTCACTATTTTTTCTACAAAATCTTTTTTTATGTATTTGGTAGATATAGAATCATTATGCAATAACAGTTCTTTAATGTATTCTGAGTTTTCACCTCTATACCAGCTTTCGTCTGGGGCTGAAAACCCTTGCTTGGATCTATTTATGATTTTATCAGGAATGTAGTCGGACATTGCTTTTCTAAGTATGTTTTTACCATCATTATGTTTTTTATAAGCTTTTTTATTTTGATGCTGGTTTTCATCTATTTTTATTATTTCCTCCTCTAAATTTCCTAATTTATGTTCTACTGGTACTTTCATAGCAAAATCTACTAAATCATTATCCATAAAAGGAAATCTCTCCTCTAATCCATGAGCCATTGAAAGTTTATCACCCACCAAAAATAAAGCGGGTAAAAATGTTTTAATCTCAAAATACAAAGAGTTATTAATGTGATCTTGAGGAGTATCATATTTAAGTTTTTCGTTAAATGTGAATACTCTTTCAAATACTTTTCTAGGTGCTCCTAAATCAATTTGATCCAATACATCTTTTGAAAATAATTCTACTTTTTTTTCTTGAGGCACTAAGCGTTGCCAAAAATCATAATATTGGTCAAAAAAACTCTCTTTACTAATACTATCAAATACTTTATAATACCTCCATGGATATCCTCCAAATAGCTCATCACCACCAGTCCCTTGTAAACAGACTTTTACGAATTTTGAAGCTAAACGGGCTATATAATAATTTGGATAAGACATACCCACTCTAAGGTCCTCTAAATGATATACTAATTTTGGTAATGACCAGCGAATATCTCCAGCGTTCATAACTTGCTCGAACTGCTCTGTTTTTAAATGATTTGCCATAAGTTCTGCATCTCTTCGCTCATCAAAATTAACTTCTCTACCTGTTACCTCATTCATGTCAAAACCACAAGTAAATGTTGATAGCCTATCAACATGCTTAGAAGCAACAGATGCAATAGATCCTGAATCCATTCCCCCTGAAAGATAAGCTCCTACTGGAGCATCTGAAACCATTTGTCTTTTTACTGCTTGTTCAAACAATTTTTTTGTTTGCTTTTTAGCATCCTCAAAACTCATTTTATCATCAGTGTTTGAAAAATCATAGTCCCACCATGAATAATGTTTTATTGAAGTAGTGAATTTGTCAATCATAACTGTATTTGCAGGAGGAAGCATGTTGACGCCCTTAAATAAAGTGTTAAAAGAAAAAATATTCTGAAAAGTAAAGTATTCATTCAAAGCATCAAGATCTACATCAATTTTATAATCTGGGTGCTTAATAATTGCCTTTATTTCAGATGCAAAAACCAAAGTTTTCTTATTAAACCAATAGTAAAGAGGCTTTATCCCGTAACGGTCTCTACTCAAGTATAGCTTCTCCTCTTGAGTATTCCATGCTCCAATAGCGAACATACCATTAAAGCGTTCAAAGAAATCTATTCCAAAAGCTTCAAGTCCTTGAACAATTACTTCTGTATCAGAGTTTGAAATAAAAAGATGGCCTAAGGCCTCTAACTCGGAACGTAATTCTTTGAAATTATAAATACAGCCATTAAAAACAACAACCCACTTACCGCTTTTCGAACTCATAGGTTGCCTCCCATTCTCAGAAACGTCTAAAATAGAAAGACGCTTATGAATAAGCCCTATTGTATTATCTAAATAAATACCTTCTCCATCAGGTCCTCTATGACTGATTTGGTTTCCCATTTCAACAAATGAGCCTTTATTAATTGCTGAGCCTTCTAAATTATATATCCCAAGGATGCCACACATTTAGGATATACTTTTTAAAGCGTTAACAATATAATGGTAATCTTCTTCTACCATTCTATTATGAAGAGGTATAGAAATAGATTTATCGTTAGCATATTGAGCACCAGGAAAATCACTTGGCAATATCTTATATCTATTAGCATAAAAGCCTAACATATGTACTGCATGAGTTCCAGGTCTGGTTGAAATGCCTAATCCTTGCAATTTTTCCATTATTTGATTTCTTGTAATTGGTGATTTTAGTTCATCTACAAGTAAAACATAACTTTGCCAGCCATGTTTAAAATCAGATTTAAAATTAGGTGTCTTTATCCATTGTATTGAACTGAGCTTCTGCTCATAAAAATTAGCCCATTTTGTACGTTCATCGATAAATGAATCTAACTTCTTAAGCTGAACACAACCTAGAGCACCTTGTAAGTCTGTCATTCTATAATTATATCCTAAAACATTAAAATCAGGTAATATATAGGGTTGTGCACCACGATGCCTTTGTTCCTCAGAAATTGATGCTCCGTGATTTCTTAAAATTTGTAGCTTTTCAGCCAAAACATCATCATTTGTAGTAATCATTCCTCCTTCTCCTGTTGTAATTGATTTTCTTGGATGAAAAGAAAAACAACCCATAAGACCAAGCCCACCTGCGGGAACTCCTTTGTAAGCTGAACCAGCAGCACAAGCTCCATCCTCAATCAAAGGTATGTCGCCTGCAACTGATTTAATTTCATCCATAGGAGCACACAAACCAAAGAGGTGTACTACCATAATTGCTTTAGTCTTTGATGTAATTTTATTTTTAAGTTGCTCTGGGTCTATATTAAAAGTATTTGGGTCTATATCTACAAATACTACTTTCGCCCCTTGATATAAAACAACATTGGCAGTTGAAACCCAAGTAAAAGCTGGTACAATTATCTCATCACCTTCTTTTATGTCTAAAGCTATTAACGCTAAATGCAAGGCAGTTGTTGCACTAGTAACTGCGATAGCGTGTTTAACATTATGCCTATCAGCAAAAGCTTCCTCAAAAGCTCTAACCTTAGGCCCAGAGGTTAACCATCCTGTGGTTATTGGCTCTTTGAGAGCTTGCCACTCTTCTTCACCTGTAACAGGTAATGAAATTGGTATAATCCTTTTTTTCATTCCTTTAAATAATATTTTATAATATGTGTTGCTATTGCTAATGAAGCTGTTGCTCCAGGACTTGGGGCATTTAAAATATGTATTTGGCGTCCATGTCTTTCTATATTAAAATCCATCTGTAATTCACCTTCTGGAGAAACTCCCTGAGCCCTTATTCCAGACGGGGCTCTTTCTAACATTAATTCATTAATATCTGGTATTAACTTCTGGGCTTTAGTTACAAAATCTTTTAAAAAGATTGAGGACTTAAACTCGTTTATGGAAAAGTTAAAGTTTTTAGAAACAAATTTTAACAAACCAGGATAAGTAACGCTTTCAATAGTATCTTTAAATGAAAAACTATTGCGATTATATCCCTCTCTTTTTAGTGCTAAAACAGCATTAGGACCTACTTCTTTAGTTCCGTCAATCATTCTAGTGAAATGAACCCCTAAAAAAGGATATTTTGGATCAGGTACAGGGTAAACTAAATGATTTACCCTATCATCGTATTCTTTTTTAAATTTTAAATACTCTCCTCTAAAAGGTATAATTTTTATTGGAGATTTTTTTAGAGAAAGGTTTTTGTAGGTTTTATCACTCCAGAGACCAGTACAAGAGATGAGATAATCAAAAGAGAATTCTTCCTCATCAGTTTTAAGAGTAATAATCTCATTTAACTCACTCATTACTGTCTCTATTTTTCTGTTATAAAAAATGACACCATCATTTTGTTCTATTAGTTGTATCATTTTACTCATTACAGCCGAATAATCAACTATTCCTTCCTTGGGTACTAATAAAGATTTTTCAGCTCTAACAAATGGTTCGCGCGCCATTAATTCTTTATTAGTTAAAAGTTTCAAACCTTTTAACCCGTTTTTCTCTCCTGTTTTGGCAAGCTTTAAAAGTGCATTTTCTTCTTTGCTATTTGAAGCTACTACTATTTTGCCACAAATATCATGATCAACATTATACGTTTGACAAAAATCAATCATTTCATTAATTCCTTGGGTAGAAAGTTTTGCTTTTAATGAACCTGGTTTATAAGCAAGGCCACAATGCAGAACTCCACTATTCCGTCCTGATTGATGTAAACCAAAACTAGATTCTTTCTCAAAAACGGAAACCTTAGCTTGCAACTCACTTAATTTATAAGCAACGGCTAAACCAATAATGCCTCCTCCAATAATGGCTATCTTTTTCTTTTTAAAGATCATAGTTTTCTATCCGTGCCAGTTGCTATTCTCCAGTCAATTAATTTTTGTAAGCCTTCTTTTAACCCATAGCTATATTTAAATCCTAATTCATTTTCAGCCTTTACTCTAGACCCAATTCTATTTTTGACCATAGATCTTGCATCATCTTCAGAATAAGGATTGTATTTAACTTTTAAGTTAGATTTTTTTAATTCTAAAATAAGTTCACACAATTCATTTATGGTGGTTTGAACTTCAGTCCCTACATTATACATGCCAAAATCTTGATTACTAATTAAGGCTTGCACGTTCGCTTTTGCTACATCTTCTACATAAATAAAGTCATATGCTTGAGATCCATCTCCATTAATTATTGGAGCCTCATTAGCCTCTATTTTATTTAACATAATAGGGACTACCCCTGTATATGCAGCAGTTTGATCTTGATGAGGGCCATAAACATTCATGTAGCGTAGCCCTATAACTTTAAGGCCGTATCTGTCGTTCATTGCGGTTGCCATTGCCTCTCCTGCAATTTTTGAAGCTCCATAAAAGTTTTTATTATTAAAAGGATGTTCTTCAGTCATAGGAAGATCTACAGCATCGCCATAAACAGATGCCGAAGAAGACCAAATCAACTTTTTAATTTTATGCTTGACACAAGCTTCAAATACATTAAAAGTTCCTGCTATATTTACCTCAAAAGCAGTTCTAGGATAATCTTTACAATGTAATAGCCACATTGCGGCTAAACTTATAACATAATCTTTTCCACTCATAGCGGTATCTAGGATGTCTATCTCTCTAATGTCTCCTCCAAACGGAAAAATAGAGCATCGTTTATCTTTAAGCTGTTCAGCTAGATATTGTTTTTGGCCTCGAGCGAAATTATCGTAAATAACAACCTCTTTAACTGGGTGCTTTAATAATTCCGAAACAACAAAACTCCCAATAAATCCAGCTCCACCAATTACTAATACTTTTGAATCTTTAATATCCATTACTTTAGATTTCTAATTTTACTTACAATTTCAATTGAATTTCTGGCGTCTTTTAAGCCGTATCCTTGACCTTCAATGATTTTTTGGTAACTAACAGTGTGAAGGTCGGTAAACCCTTTGCTAAACTCTATTTCTTCGTCTTCGATAGTGAGTGTTCTAAAAGTTGATTGACCTTGAGATTTAATATCTGACGGAAGGTTTTCTGCATTAATACTTAAATACCAATTTACATTTGCTTGTTTAAATTTCAATGTGCCTGAATTTGTATCTTTCGTTTTAATTGCAACTGTTGCATCTTCAAAGGATCCGAAAATCCATTGTAACATATCAAAAAAATGAACTCCAATATTTGATGCTATACCGCCTGATTTATCTTCATTGCCTTTCCAAGATGTGTAATACCAATTCCCTCTAGAAGTGATATAAGTTAAATCTATATCATAAATTTTATCCTTGGGCCCCTTATTTATTTTATCTTTTAATTCTAATATAGCTTCGTGATGTCTTAGCTGTAAAATAGTATGAACTTTATTTTCATACTCTTGCTGGAGTTCTATTAATGCGTCTACATTCCAAGGATTTAGAACTAGCGGTTTTTCACAAATAACATCAGCGCCTATTCGCAAACCATATCGAATATGTGAATCGTGAAGGTAATTTGGAGAGCAAATGGAGACGTAATCAATTTTGGCACCTGCCCTTTTTATTTTTTCTATGTGTCTATCAAATCTTTCAAACTCAGTGAAAAAATGTGCCTGCGGAAAATGACTATCTATAACGCCAACACCATCATAAGGATCATACGCGGCAATTAAGTTGTTCCCTGTTTCTTTAATAGCTTTCATATGTCTTGGAGCAATGTAACCTGCAGCTCCAATTAAAACGAAATTCTTCATAATTTATAGACAGTATTATTTTCTAATTTATATTCTTGATTGCTTTCTGGGCATATAGCCATAGAATTATTATCAAAATTTAACCGGTGACCATATTCACTTACCCAACCTAACTGTTTACCTGGATTTCCTACCATTAGAGCATAAGGCTTAACTGGTTTAGTGACCACAGTTCCTGCGCCAATTAAAGCATAACTTCCAATGGTATTCCCACAGATAATTGTGGCGTTTGCTCCTATAGAAGCGCCCTTTTCTACTTTAGTTTCAATGTACTGATCTCTTCTTATAATGGCAGATCGTGGATTTATAATATTAGTAAAGACCATAGAAGGTCCAAGGAATACATCATCTTCACAAATTACACCGGTATAAATAGATACATTATTTTGAACCTTTACATTATTCCCTAAAACAACGTTTGGGGATACTACTACATTTTGTCCTAAATTACAGTTTTCTCCCAAAATGGCACCAATCATAATATGGCTAAAATGCCATATTTTTGTGCCTTTACCAATAGTACAACCCTGGTCGATAAAAGCAGTTTCATGCTTATAAAAATTTAGATTCATTATATTATTATTTTGAATAAGGAATTAATTTCTTATCAGTAATTTTATAAATCTGATCAGATGTCAATAATGTAGACAATCTGTGTGTTATAATTAGGACTGTTATTTTACCTTTAAAATTTGCAACTGTTTTTATTATTTCGTTTTCCGTATCTTGATCTAGTGCACTTGTTGCTTCATCCAAAACTAATAACTTAGGATTTTTATAAAGAGCTCTTGCTATACCTATTCTTTGCTGTTGTCCTCCTGACAATTGAGCTCCTCTTTCACCTACAATTGTGTCTAATTTCTGTGGTAGATTTTTTACAAATGTTGTAAGTTGAGCCATTTCTAGAGCCAGCTCAACTTTCTCATTATTAATTTCAGATTCCTCCTCTCCAAATGCCACATTAGATCTAATACTACTGTCTGTTAAATAAACGTTCTGAGAAACATAACCAATATTTTTTCTCCATTGAGTGGAATCTTCTTTGCTCATTGTAAAATCGTCAACAATAATTTTACCTGATTCTGGGTATAATAGACCTACCATTAATTTTATAAAAGTACTCTTCCCTGCGCCAGAGGGTCCAACTATTCCAACAATCTGACCAAAAGGAAGTGCGAAATTTAAATCATCAAAAATTGAAGTATTACTATTTGGGTAAGAAAATGAAACATTTTTAAATCTAACTAGACTATTGAAAGGAATAACATTTTTATTGTTTTTGATTTTGTTCTTACCAAGCTTTAAATCATTTTTAATGATATTCAAACTGCTTTTATAAAATTTAAGTTTTTGTAAGGAATTAATAATTCTATTTATTGAAGGAATAATTCTAAAGGTAGCTGCTACAAATACACCCCCAATTGCAATCATATCAGTAAGATCATTTCCTGATAAGTACATTATTAAAACACCCCCTGTCAAAGCTAATATCGAAACAAATTCTAGATAATATCTAGAAACTTGGCCTAAAGTTACTTGTTGAGAAACTACTTTTGCTTTTTTACTATTGAAATTAGTAAGTTTATTTTCAAAGAAGTTTTGTTTCCCTAAAATGATTACATCATTTATTCCATTTAAGCTTTCTGTTAAAAGTTTTGAAGTTTTATAATCTTCAGTTTCTCTATTTAATCCCCACTTAGAAGATTTGTTTTTTGAAAAAACATAATAAAGAGAACCAAAAAATAATAAAAACATAAATATTAGTAATGTTCCTTGTGGCTCAACTATTAGTAAGGTGCAGATAATAGCAACAACGACTGCAATTTCTGTTATCAAAAAAAATATAGCAGTTAAAAGAGTGCTCAAATAAGTTAGTTCAACCTGAAATATTTTAATTAAATCAAAAGAATTTCTTTTTGTGTGAAATTCAAATGGCTGGTTTATATAATTTGAAAATAATTGATTTGAAATTGAAGCAACTGTAAAAGAAACAAATCTGTTTTGGAAATAATTTAAATAAAGCAGATAAATTGCTTTTATAAAAAAAATTAAAATTAAAAAGGACAAAAGAAATATCACTAGAATATTTTCATTTGTGAGATGTAAAGTTCTAAATAACTCAACAACAAATTCTATATGATTATACGATTTAGGGTTTATTACTAATTCTAAAATAGGTAAGATCATTCCTATACCTATTGATTCCAATAGCATTCCAATAAACAAACCTATCATCAGCAAAAAAAATCTCTTTCTTTGGTTTACTGATAATAATGAGTACAATTGCTCTACAATTTTATAAATATCCATTTTTAATTAAATAATAACTTATTGGCTAGTCTTTGTAGTGAATTCTGATATTAAAATGAGATTGCATAAAAAATGATGGTAAAAACCCTAAAAATGATATTATTCTACCTAACAATCCAAACCTCTTAAATGGTGACCATCTAATCTTAAAATTGTCGAAACCTTGACTCTTAAATAGCTTTATAATTAATGAGGGTGATTGATGTATATCCCATTCAATAGATGGTGCAAAAGGACTTTTTAAACCTAAAAACCCCCAAAAGTTATACCTAGAACAGTCAGTAACTATAATTGTGCCATCATTTTTTAAAAAACTTGAAATCTTTTTTATCAATAAAGAATATGTTTCAAAATCTTTCCTGCTTTTATGTATACTTGAGAAAATAGGTTCATCTAGATGATTAATCGAATCATGGAGGATTATTATGTCAAACTTTTCATTTGTATTAAACTCTTGAATTGTTTTATTTATAATTTCAATTTTGAGGTTGTCATTAACAGTTTGAGAGTTGATTTTAACGTTTTTTGACCCAGCCTCAAAAGGTTCTAAATTAATGCACCTCTTAGCTCCAGAATATTTTGAATAATAAGAATAGATCCCGTTCCCACCTCCTATATCCAATACAGCTTTCCCATTAAAATCTATTGATTTAAATGCCCACTTTAAATAGTTTAAAGATCTTTTAAATGGATGATGACTTAATTTTAAGTTACTATGTATCTGTTTAAATGATTCTAGACTCATGATCTAATTTTTTTATACCAATCTACAAATTTTGCCACACCTTGTTCAACTGTTGTTTTTGGCCTAAAACCTGTGTAATTTTCTAAAGCACTCGCATCGGCATGAGTAGCAGGAACATCACCTGGTTGAATATCCATCATATTTTTCTTTGCCTGAATACCAAATGAATTTTCAAGAGCCTTAATGTAGTCCATTAACTGAACAGGTGCAGAATTTCCAATATTAAAAATTTGATATGGCGCAGATGACGTTGGAATATGTGGAGGATTACCTGTCCACTGAGAATTTGGCTTAGCAGGCTTAACTACTAATCGAACAATGCTCTCTACGATATCATCGACATAGGTGAAATCACGAATCATATTACCGTGATTAAAGACATTTATTGGTTTATCGTTAAGCATTGCATCAGCAAATAAAAACAAAGCCATATCTGGTCTACCCCAAGGACCATAAACTGTGAAAAATCTTAATCCTGTTGTTGGTAAATCAAAAAGATGAGAATAACTGTGAGCCATCATCTCATTTGCTTTTTTTGTAGCAGCATACATTGCCATTGGGTGCTCTGTAGGATCACTTTCAGATAATGGCATCTTAGTATTTAATCCATATACACTACTTGTACTTGCGTAGATCATATGTTTTACTTTACTAAACCTAGCTCCCTCAAGAAGGCTTAAAAAGCCATCTATATTACTTTGAGTATAAGCTCGAGGATTATCAATACTATATCTTACTCCTGCCTGAGCTGCAAGATTAACAACATAATCAAACTTTTGCTCAGTCATAAAATCTACTATGAAATCATGATCAGCAATATCAGCTTTTATAAAATGATAATTGGAATGTATAGAACTTTGAGTTAGAACCTTTTCTTGGAGAGCTTTTACACTTATACCATGATGTTCTAATCGGTTATATTTAAGATTAATATCATAGTAGTCATTAATAATATCAAGGCCTACAACAAAGTAACCGTCATTTATTAAGCGGTTCGCTAGATGAAAGCCAATAAAGCCCGCAGTTCCTGTTATTAATATTTTTTTTGACCCAATTCCACTCATTTTAAATTTTTTTATTAAAGTCTTGCATCTACATTCTGCTTTGGCAATATTCCTTTAACATCAAAAACAACACAATCCTTCTTACTTTGAATTTTAATATTTAGAAATTTCTTATGAGCCACTGCTAAAATTACTGCTGAATACTTTGATATTTCAGGTTCCTTGTCTAAAATATCTAAGTCATATTCATTTTTAACTTCTATTTTATTTACCCAAGGATCATATACATCAACATTCATGTCAAAGCTCTTTAATTCTTTATAAATGTCAATAACCCTTGTGTTTCGAACATCTGGACAATCTTCCTTAAATGTAAAGCCTAGAAGTAAAACCTTCGAATCAATCACCTTGATATCTTTTCGCATCATGAGTTTAACTACTTCGGTGGCTACATGTTTTCCCATTGAATCATTGAGTCTTCTACCTGAAAGAATAATCTCAGGGTGGTAACCCACCTCTTGAGCTTTCTGGGCTAAGTAATATGGATCAACACCTATGCAATGTCCTCCAACTAATCCTGGCTTAAAATTTAAAAAATTCCATTTGGTTCCAGCAGCTTCAAGAACTTCTTGGGTATCAATTCCAATTAAGTTAAAAATTTTACTAAGCTCGTTTACAAAAGCAATGTTTATATCCCTTTGACTGTTTTCAATCACCTTAGCAGCCTCGGCTACCTTTATACTAGATGCTTTAAAAGTGCCGGCAGTTATAACAGATTTATATAAATCATCTATTTTACTGGCTATCTGTGGAGTAGAGCCGCTAGTTACTTTTAAAATTTTAGTTACCGTATGTTCTTTATCTCCTGGATTAATCCTCTCTGGTGAATATCCACAGTAAAAATCCTCATTAAATTTTAAACCACTTTCTCTTTCAAGAACAGGAACCATTTCATCTTCAGTAACCCCAGGGTAAACCGTAGACTCATAAATTACAATGTTTCCTTTTTTAAGAAAGGGTGCAATGGTCTCACTTGCTTTAATCATAGGAGTTAAAACAGGTTTGTTATATTTATCGGTAGGAGTTGGAACAGTTATAATATAAGTATCATAATCCTTAAGTAATTCGCTATTAGAAGTTATTGTAAGACCTGTCTCCTTAATATTTTCATTATCTAAAACAGCACTTAATAGTCCACTGCTAATTTCTAAGGTATCATCTTTAGCGTTTGTTAAATCGCTGACCCTTGAATGATTAATATCAAAGCCAATAACTTTGTACTTTTCAGCGAAAGCAACTGCCAGTGGCAGTCCGACATAGCCAAGTCCGATAATTGCAATTTTAGTATCTCTTAATAACATAATTTATTTTAAAAGCCAACTAGATGACTGTATTTTATCTCCGAGTCCATCGATTAGCTTTACGCCCATCTTCTCACATATTTCTCTTTCTGGGATAGTATCATTATTTTGATCTCCACCGTTTGCAAATTCTAAATCATACTCCTCTCCAAACTGTAATGCAATAGATGCGATTGTCTTACACACAGTTCTATCCGTATCAATTGAAAGAAAAGCCTTATTAACGGCTTTTATATTAGAGACTATGATCATGCGCTCATCTTGCTTTTGAAACTCTCTACTACCCTTTAACTCCCTTTGATGGTCGTTATTAACTATTACAAACAACTGATCGGCCATAGCTTTGGCGTTATTAAAATACTCAAGGTGCCCTTTATGAATGGGGTTAAAGTATCCTGAAACGATGATGGCTTTTTGTTTTTTCAAATTAAAAAAGATTATTAATGATTTTTACTACTGCTGGTAGGTGACTACTATATTTTACGCCTGAACTATACATTTTTATTGAATAAAATGATTTCATCCTCGCTTAGCGAGTGACTAGCCGATAAAAAGAAAGCAACCTTTCTTTGAATGAGCTTTTCCAGCTTCTCTTCTAAGTTTTTAACGTAAGAGGTATTTAAATCCTGACCTACTATGATTATTTCAATTTTACCACTATCTATGCCTTTGGCGTAATTACCAATGAGAATGATTTGCTCGACGTCTCCCATTCGCTCTAAGACGATCTCTACGGCATCTTCTAGTCCAAGGTGTTTGAGAATTACCTTTTGAAGCACAGAGAACATAGGGTGCTTTGTATTGGCTTTATATTGTATTTTATTGTTGGATTTTTCTTTTTGAAGGTAACCAGCATCATGCAGGTGATTGAGTTCCTTACGGATGGCGTTTGTAGATTCGCCCATCTCGGTGGCTAGACCGTTTAAATAACCCCGATTGGCCTGTGATACAAAAAATTTGATCAACAGGCGCAATCTTGTTTTTGAGGTTATCAATTCACCTAGCACTTACTTATTATTTACTTTACTTAATTTCAAGTAATAA
>Ga0115564_10000746_pt1 | contig 32021 bp, 33 predicted proteins | sample COGITO_mtgs_1105_7_FD_88680 | JGI IMG/M metagenome (GOLD analysis project Ga0115564, IMG submission 88680) | Pelagic marine microbial communities from North Sea - COGITO_mtgs_110523 | ecosystem: Environmental > Aquatic > Marine > Epipelagic | place: Germany:Helgoland, sampling site Kabeltonne...
CGCGCCATCTGCGACCGCAACGTGAACGACATCATCAAGCGCAGTGTCGTGAAGGTGAAGCGATGCGAGCGGCCAAGCGACTTGGAGGTTTCGGGGCACTCGCTGCGCGTGGGCGCCGCGCAGGACTTACTGATTAGGGGCTACGACCTCGCCGCAATTATGCACGCCGGCGGCTGGTCAGACCCAAGTACCGTCTCGCGGTACTTGCGGTTTTCGCAGCATAACATTTGGAAGTTAAAGGAATATTGATTTACATTTTTATCGTAATAAGCTCAAATATTAAAGCATCTTGTTATTGGCGACATGCATTATTGCGTCCAAATAGCCTTGCACACTGCCACAATCAAAACGTAGCCCATTTAGTGTAACTGCCTCAACTGCATTATTGGCAGCTTGTGTGTTGATGGCATCTGCGAGTTGGACCTCACCATCAGCACCTACGGGCTGATCGCGCAGTATATCAAAAATGTCTGGGGTTAAAACGTATCGGCCAATACTCGCAAGATTAGAAGGCGCTTTTTCTGTGTCAGGCTTTTCCACAAGACCTGCAATTGATCCTGACTGACCATTTGGAATGACGACACCATACTTTGAAATATCAGGCCCGTGCACTTCCATAACGCTCAGCTGCGTCTTTCCAGATATTGCGAATGCGCGTGCAAGATCAGCTACTACACCTGCGCCCTCATAGGCGAGAAAGTCATCTGCTAGTAATACAGCAAACGGATCATTACCTACCGCCCGTTCCGCACAGAGCACAGCATGACCAAGACCAAGTTGTTCCGCCTGACGCACGAAAATACATTCCACACCATTCGGCAAGATGTTTTTGACCATATCGGCCTGCTTGTTCTTGCCTTTTGCCCGAAGAGCCATCTCTAATTCTTGGTTGTTATCAAAATGGTCTTCAATGGCGCGCTTATTGCGGCCTGTCACAAAAATTAGCGTATCAATGCCGGCAGCAATGGCTTCCTCAGCGGCGTATTGGATCAAAGGCTTATCCACGATGGGGAGCAGTTCTTTGGGCATGGCTTTTGTCGCAGGTAAAAATCGTGTGCCCAATCCAGCAACGGGAAAAACTGCTTTTTTAATTTTCTGCATTTTTTACCAAACGACCATATTTCATCACTAGAACTCTGTTAGATAAACCAAATACAATATACAATATACAATATGAAACATAAAACTGCAGTTACAATTATAAGGCAATGATTGAGTCATAATTGTTTATCATCCTAGTTGAAAAAGTAGCTTTTTTCGATGGGCTACATAATTTTGACCAAGTGACTGTATTTATTACACTTTCACTTAAAGATTTTGATTCTCAATGCGCGGATCATGATTCAGCTGCTCTATTCCGGAAAAGCTCAACCTTTTCAGCGCCATGATTGTAAAGTCGCGGAGCCTTGTCACAGAACAGTCACAAGTAAATGCAAACTCTTCCGATTTTGTTTGTAGTCGTCAAATTCTATGCTTTGTAATAGTTGCTGTAGTTTCTAACTACTTTCAAACTCGAAAACCCATATATATCAAGAACCTATAATGTATAAACTATTCCAGTTCAATTTTTGCATCTGACAGCATTAGTGATACTTTGAAAATTACTTATTTTTTATTTAGTTAGTTATTGTAGATCGTATTAGAATTTTTTAATGTACTGACGAGATCGTGTTTGAACCACCAAGAGCAAGGTGTTGATTTGTCAAAAATTTACAAAAAAATTTTCTCTAAAAGAATTTTACACCGTGTGTACAAAGAGCGCCTTGGTGAACCATTTATTTATAATTTATTTTCACTATACTATGCTCTGTTTGGGGATATAAGCAAAAAGATTGATTACGATTTGATTATTCGTCAACCATATGCATTTGGGCTTAATAAAGCTTTTCAAGAAGCAAAAAAATTCAATATTAATAAAATTTCTATAATTGAATTTGGCGTAGCAGCTGGCGCTGGTCTATTCAACCTTTCCGAAATTGCTGGTCGACTTAGCCAATTTTATAACATTGACTTTGAAATAACTGGATTTGATACCGGCGAGGGTATGCCAAAACCAGTTGATTATAGGGATCACCCAGAAAAATACCGATATGGAGATTACCCGCCTGAAAAATTAAATCAAAACAATCTACCACTTAAGACTCAACTAAGAATTGGCCCGATTAGTGAAACAGTACCAAAATTCATAAGCGAATTAAACATTGAAGATAAAATTGCGTTTGTCTCTGTGGATGTTGATTATTATTCGTCAACTTTAGACTGCTTGCAGATATGTGACGCCTCGAGCAGGCACTTTCTACCCAGCACTGTCTTTTATTTTGATGACGTACAAGACATCGATGATAATCCTTTCATGGGCGAACTATTAGCAATTCATGAATTTAATCTAAAACGTTTAGATAAAAAAATAAGCAAAATGAACCTTCTAAAAAATCAACGAATATTTCGGAACGCTCCATGGATAGATCAAATGTACTTTCTACATGTCCTCGACTCGGAATATAGAAGCCCATCCTATTGGAAGGATACAAAACCGAGCATTTTAACTAATCCGTATCTTTAAAACTGCAAAATATAACTTTTAATTACTCCGCAAAAAATCGGTAGCAGCTACAATTTGAAAACCTGCAGATTTCGCGATAGTAGACAACCTAATTTATGATTTTATTGTAATTAAGTTTACAACAATTTTAAAATTAGCAAATAGAGCTCACTTTAAAAACTGCAGCTATTAATTATAATTCAACGCATTATCCATTCAGGCAAACTAGTCATTAAAAACAAATCTTCGTCCCCTATTTGACAAAGTTGGGGTACCGCGTGGGTGGATTTCATTTGAGATGAAATTGAAGCTGACCCACAATAAGCTTCGTCCACAACCTGACTAGAATCCGTCACACTTTAGTCACAATATATCACTCAAAATGAATAAAAGTCATCGGCTGAACAGAATCCTAACCAAAAAATTCGATTTTGAAGGTTCTTTAACTAAACAACTATACAAATTAGTTTTGGTAGCGGAGGAGGGACTTGAACCTCGGGCACGCGAATTATGATGAGGGTGAATCATAATTACGCACTGATTAACAATAACTTATAAACACTGATATCAACTGTGCTAAACTATGACACACCAACTACGATTTAACACAGTAATCATGCCGTTACTTAAGTCAGAACGCAATCATTTCGGCTGTATTACATTACCAAATTTTCCAAGCGTTATTATGACAGTAGAAGCATCAAGGAACCTACATCTTTAATTCTGAACTGTTTTGAATAAAATCAGAATAAGCCAATTCTAAACCTAATCGCAAACTGGTTGGTGCAACATAACCAAGCTTACACAACTTTGAAACATTCATCAACTTACGCATTGCTCCGTCAGGTTTGGATGTATCAAATTTGAGCTCACCATGAAAACCAACAACGTCTTTAACAGTTTGAGCAAGTTCCTTGATAGTCACATCAACGCCTGTACCAACATTTATATGACATAACAGTGGCTCCGTATTTTCTGCATAAATTGTGTGTTCAAGATTGTGCACAAACAGGCTCGCGTCAGCCATGTCGTCGACGTACAAAAATTCTCGCATGGGAGCACCAGAACCCCAAACCACGACTTCATCATGATCGTTTTCTTTTGCCTCATGGAACCGCCTAATGAGCGCTGGGACAACGTGACTGTTTTCAGGATGATAATTATCTCCTGCGCCATACAAATTCGTTGGCATCACAGAGCGATAATCTCTGCCATATTGACGATTATAACTCTCACACATTTTAATCCCCGCGATCTTTGCGATCGCATAGGGCTCGTTAGTGGGCTCGAGTACTCCAGTGAGTAGAGCATCTTCGCGCATTGGCTGTTCCACTGCGCGTGGATAAATGCAAGACGATCCAAGAAAGAGTAATTTCTGAATATCATTTACGTGCGCCGCATGGATTACATTGTTTTGAATTTGCAGGTTCTGATAAATAAACTCTGCTGGGTAGGTGTTATTTGCATGAATACCCCCAACCTTTGCGGCTGCTAAGATAACTTCATCAGGCTTTTCAATTGTCATGAACTCATTAACTGCTGATTGATCACACAAATCTAGTTCTGCTCGAGCACGTGTTATAATTTCTGCATCTGACTTTTTTTGCAACTGTCGGCAAATAGCACTGCCAACCATTCCCCTGTGGCCCGCAACAAAGATCTTTTTCATCTCGCTACCTCAGTTTTCGATCGATAAAGGAAGTTCAAGATGATGCTCTTTTAGAAGTGCAAGACGCCGTGCCGCCTTATGGTCTTCTTCCACCATTTCTTTACACATTTCTTGCGCAGTTATTTCAGGCTCCCATCCCAATTCAGCTTTTGCCTTCGACGGGTCTCCTAAAAGGGTCTCAACTTCTGAAGGTCTAAAATAGCGTGGATCAATTCTAACAATTTCCTGTCCCACTGAAATTTTCGGCGCAAGATCGCCTGAGACCCCAATTACGACACCAACCTCGTCAATTCCAGAGCCCCTAAACTCAATGTTAATACCAAGTGCATTAGCTGACCAAGTAACAAATTCTCGCACCGAATATTGCTTGCCTGTCGCAATTACATAGTCTTTGGCTTCATCTTGCTGAAGCATCATCCATTGCATGCGAACATAATCTTTGGCATGACCCCAGTCGCGCAACGCATCAATGTTGCCCATATAAAGACAGCGTTCTAACCCAAGAGCAATATTAGCCAATCCTCGCGTAATTTTACGCGTGACAAAAGTTTCTCCGCGGCGGGGGCTTTCGTGGTTAAACAAAATACCATTGCAAGCGTATATTCCGTATGCCTCTCGATAGTTTACGCAAATCCAATATGAATAAAGTTTAGCAACCGCATAAGGTGACCTCGGATAAAACGGTGTCGTTTCCTTTTGTGGGGTTTCCTGAACTAACCCATAAAGTTCTGAAGTGGACGCTTGATAGAATTTCGTTTTCTGCTCAAACCCTAAGAAACGAATTGCTTCCAACAAACGTAGAGTTCCAATAGCATCAACGTCAGCTGTATATTCAGGGCTTTCAAAGCTTACTGCCACGTGAGATTGCGCCCCCAAATTATAGACTTCATCTGGTTCAATATCACGCAAAAGACGCGTTAAGTTTGAGGTATCGGACAAGTCTCCATAATGAAGCTTGAACCTGCTATTCTCAACATGTGGCTCCTGATAGATATGATCTATACGCTGAGTATTGAACAGGGAAGAGCGGCGCTTGATCCCATGAACTTCGTAGCCTTTTTCAAGAAGAAACTCCGCAAGATAAGAACCGTCTTGACCAGTTATGCCAGTGATTAATGCGCGCTTCACACTCTGCCCCCACACATAATGTTGGTATTCGATTTTTCAAAATGCAAACTCTCAATGTCTGCAACAATTGGGAAAGGTGCATAGTCAACTTGGTATAAAGGATTTTTAAATGTTGAACAGTAAACCATTTTATCTCGTCTACCTTCAGTATCGAGAAGTAAACACCAAATATTACTTAAACAATTTCTGTGTTTTGATTGGAGGAACATGAAACCACTTTTAACTTTCCGTATCCAAACTAATTTTCTGTTTGATAGAAGTAGAAGATTGACCTTGAAAGTATGGCATTACAATCACTCGCCCACCGATAGATTGCATTAATTCCTCAGATTGTTGTATTTGATTACTGCTGTGACTATCACTTTCCATTAAAATATTTGGTTTTAGCTGTTTCACGTTTGGTATTGGTGAATACTCTTTTTGCTCAACAACTACGTCAACGTACTTAATTGCTTGCGCCAGTTCAACTCTTTCTGAAAAACTTAGCACTGGATATTTACCCTTTTGCAATTTTACCGCCTCATCTGAAACGATCCCAACTATCAATCTTCCGTCAGATCCAGCAATAGATTTTGAGTTTTTCATCATTAAAAGATGGCCACGATGAACAATATCCAACACAAAATAAGTATACACGATATTCATACTCACCTCCCGTTTTTCCTAATCGTCAAATTAACTTAGATCTGATGTAACTTGCAATTTGGTCTAGTAGAAACACCGTTATGAATATAGCAATCAGAATTGTCATCACATGTCCATAATCAAACATATCATATCTTCCCTTTAATTCTTGGCCAATGCCTCCTGCACCAACAATTCCTATAACAGTAGCCATCCGGACATTACGGTCTAAGACGTACATGGAGTAAGCAACATATTGTGGAAGTACTTGTGGTAATACAGCATACCTCAAAATACTTAATTTAGACGCTCCAATTGCTTCCAACGCTTGTTGGGGTCCTTTATCGGCATTTTCAATATCTTCTGCATAAAATTTACCCAAAAAACCCGCTGAATGAAATGCAAGTGCTAGAATACCTGCACTTGGTCCAAATCCGAACGCTAAGACTAGGAACATAGCCGAGATTAATTCTGGAACGGCACGGAACAAACTAACCAGGCCTCGTGCCAACCAGTAAGATATTTTATTAGGCGTGTAATTGGTTGAGGAATAATAAGCCAATGGAAGAGATAACATAACTGAAAAAATCGTTGCCCAGACAGCGATTTCAAAGGTTTCGATCATTTTATCAAAAACATGCGAAAGGTAACCTATAGGGCTATAAAGCACAGACACAGTAGTTGTTTTTGTAACAATCTGTAATGTAGCAGGATCTACAACCTGGACGGTCTTCTCTCGTTCCAAAACCTTTGAAAAAAGTGGCAGGTCATTCTCGTCGAAGTTTTCTATTCGAGCCGTTTCAACAGATTCTGACAATTGAATAGGAAACAACGATTCGGAAATGACGCCGAGACCATTTGCCACTTGAGATTGTTCATTGATACCAAGGTAGTAACCACTAGCTCTAAAAATCTCCGCAAACATATCGTCTATTTCGATTTTCTTCCCAGACAAACCCATGAATATGGCTATTACAATCAACAATAGAACTGATTTATAACCGTAGGGCGCGGACAAAACCCAATCCGTAGAAGTTAAATTTTCTTCACCGCTATCATTTTGTTTTTCTTCCTGGTGCATATTAAACAATTCCTGATCGTAACTTTTCTACAGTATCTTTTACATTGATAATTTCAGCATTTTTCACCGATCTAATTCCCTCGGGGTCATCATAATTTTTGTAAATTAACTTCAATGTCTCGATATCAAGATTCTCTGGGCTCACATCAAAAACAATCTTGCCACGCTCTACTCCTATCACCCTATCAGCAAATTCAACTGCAAAATCAACTTGATGAAGACAACTTACAACAGTGCAGTTTCGTTCTCTTGATATTGTCTTCAATTGAACCATTATGTCTCTGCTCGCCCCAGGATCGAGGCTGGCAATAGGTTCGTCAGCTAGAATAATTTGGGGATCAAGCATTAGACTTCTCGCTATACCTACGCGCTGCTGTTGACCTCCAGAAAGATCGCTCGTTCGCCTATGCAAATGGTGTTCTTCCAAACCAACAGCGCTAAGTAATTCGCAACACTTGCGTCTTATTCTTTTTGGAAACCACCCAAGCATTGATCTCAGAAACGAAACTTCTACCAACGCCCCAGTCATTACATTCACGGCAACAGTGGAGCGTTGTGACAAATTAAAATCTTGATGAATCATTGCAACGTTTCTTCTAATTTTAAGCATTGATTTTGTGTTTAATGAAATCCCATTTACTTCTATATTACCTTCAGTTTTTTTTACTAATCCGTTCACTAAACGTAATATGGTCGATTTACCTGCTCCTGAATGTCCGAGGAGCACACAGAATTGCCCCTCGGGTATAGAAAGACTCACGTCATCGACTGCTTTTGTGCCATCCGGGTAAATCTTGGACACTCTATCTAGCGTTAACATGGCCCACTCCAAAATATGTTATAATAGTCAATTTTCAGATGCTTTTTTTAACATTTCACCTTTAACTTCATCCGTGACTAAATCTAACATCTTCTGCACAGCAGCAAATGTTTCATGTGTAATGTCTGATGTATACCGATCTACCAATATTCCACCAAACCCTCGTATCATATCTGGAGTAATAGATGGATCTTGATGGACCCTATTGAAGGCATCACGAAGCCGCGTTTTTACATCACCCGGCAAACTAGGAACCATAATAAATGGCGGATACGGAATCGGGACACTTCTGAAGACTGGAATCGCGTCTTCAGAACTAAGTGCTCCGCTATTGAGCGCTTTCTGATAAGAGTTGAAAGAGGCCGCGGAAATATCCACATGACCCTGTGATAAAGCGGCAAGACTGTTGGCATGTCCACCTGTTAAGTAAATATTCGATAAGTCTGCGATGGGATCAACGCCAGCATTCAAAAGCATTCCAACCTGGATCGTAAAACTTGACGAAGAATTCACATCACCAAACGCCATTGTTTTACCTTTTAAATCAACCAGGCTCTCCATCGAAAACCCTGGTTTAGCAAAAAATCCTGCATAATACACAGACTGCTCATTTAATATGGCAACAGCCAGAGGTTCGGCAGCGCCTGCGGCTGCTATTTGCAAATAAAGCGTAGGACCTACAAAGGCGATATCTACTAGCCCATTTTGCATACCTTGCATTACGCTCGCGTAGCTTTGTCCTACACGAATATCAAATTTCAAATCTGAGGTTCGCGAAACAGCATTAAAAATCGGCGCAAAATCCGCAATTGTTCCGTCTTCAGTACCACCGTCCGTTGGTACAAGCATTACTCTCAGTGGTTGCTCTGATGAACCTACGGTCGATATATCTTTAGTTGTTTGTGCCGTGAGTTGGTTACCTATAGTTAACGTGCTAATCGCAAGTATAATTAGTAACTTTAATAATCGCATTTCTTTTCTTCCTTCCACGCGTTTGAATTTAGAGTGTACGTTTTTGCATGATCATCACCGCGCACTTTATTTTGTTTGGCGAAAATATTCTTGGCCTCCTGGAGATCGTTTGTTGTTTCTATTTCATGCCAACCGTGTTCTATGAAGACCGTATTTATTTGGACGCCGAGTTGCAGCATATCTTTCAATAAATCAGAAATGAAAGCTTTCTGAAACGAAGGAGAGCTTTGATATGGCTTACTCCAATATTTATCTTTGGCCCGATGAAAATTCCGCTTCAAAATTTCTGAACCTTTTGGACTCAATTTCATCAGACCCGTAAATTCGCCATGCAACATATTTTTTTTATTATCGAGACTTCGTCCCATGTCTAATAGGTTAAATCGGCTATCGAAAATAACCGTTTCCCTTTCACCTACCGACACTTTGCTGGAATCCTGGTTTTTATTATTAAGGCTCATGTCCACCATTATTGTGATATCACCGCTGCAGGTCAGCAAATTATCTACAACTTCTTTCGTAAAGATCGTATCAGCATAAGAAATAATCACATTGCCACATAGCTCTGTTTCAGCACAAAATAGAGACGCCAAAACTCCATTATTTTGGTAACCATCATTATGAAATCTGTCCAATCCCGGCACATTAATCGTTTCGTTTTTGTAGCCTGTAACAATAAAAACTTTGTTTATGCCATTATCTTGAAACGCATTTAATTGGTGTTGAAGGATTGAAAGATTATTTACCTTTGTCTGCCAAACTGGCCGCGAGCTTTTGATACTCTCGCCTAATGCATTTTGGCCTGCCGCCAATATAATCGCTTTACAGTGTTCAGAAGCAACTTGCGCCTGCAACTTCTCAATATTGACGTCAGACAATTTTAGATTTCTGACCGTCCGTAGCAACTCCACCACAGCATCATTGTCAGAAACAAATTTAATAATATCTTTTGGAGGCTCATTCTTCGATACACTCGCCAGATCAAAAATAATATCTCCAGAAATATCAAGAATAGCCTTTATCTTCATTAGTAAATCAAAATTTGGCGGTATACGTTTTTCATTTTCTATTTCATTAATATAAGACGGACTAACATCGAGTGCCCGAGCTAACTCGCGTTGTCCAAATCCCGCCTCAATACGACATTGTCTCAAATAGTGCCCAAATCTCATATTTCTTCCAAATAATGAAGATAATTCCGTTCTCATAGAAGTGAACACCATTGTCAATAGCATTTTAAAACTTAATGTGATTGTAGCTGTATTTCATTTCATCTATGGACTAACAAGCGAGAAATCGTATTAAATATTTAGCGACTGAGAGTGCTTTTACGCCAGCGAATCGCACAAAAAATTAGCCATTTTCTGGTTTACGGACAAATACAAACAAATTTCCGACTAAAACTTTTGGTAAAATCCTATGAAGCCAAAACTGCATATAATAAAGCGCTTTCAACCCAAAAAAATAATCCGGGTCTGAGCGAAAAATAAAGCTCTTATTTTGCCAACCTTTAAAGGTTGTCTTAACTTTAGAAGATGTATTTAAATTGAAATGAGTTGGAAATACATCCTGGCTCTTACGAGTAGGTTGTGCCCACCTGAGTATATCTGTGTGGTACCTGTTTTTCACTACCATTGCGATTAAAGAAACATAACAAAACTTATGCGGAGTACGTGCGCAAAGCCAGCCGCCCGGCTTGAGCAATCGTGCAACTTCTGCATAAAAATGTTCTATGTCATCGAGATGTTCTAAAACGTAATCAGCAACAATCACATCAACAGAGTGGTCAGGTAAATTTATTTTGTTATCTTTTACAAAGATTTGCTTATCGCTTGCGCGATTATGTAAAACTATTGGGTCGATATCTGCGGCAATTACCCGATCAACTTTTCCTTGAAGGGTTTGTATCTGCTTTCGTATACGACAATGATCATCTTCAAACCATGCTGCTCTTCCAGCTCCGAAATCCAGAACAGTCGAAGTTTCGTTCACTAAGTGGTTCACTCTTAGATAAAAGTCTATAGTCCCATCATTTTCAGAAAAACCGCCGACCTTGAATTTGTACGGATCATACATTATGCGCCTACTTTTTGATTTTCACGATACTACTGTCCTCAGCCTTTGTGCCAAATATAAGTATTTACATACTGGGAATAACTTAGAATAGCTTTCACAAGTCTCAGTGAAAAATCGTTAACATCGTAATCTTCAACCATTGCCGGTATTTGATTTCGTTGGTTAACATGCAGGAGTAATGCCACTGCATTTTTGATAGACTCCAATTCTAACCCCGTGAACATCGCTGCTCCCACTTCCATTCCCTCTGGCCGTTCATGAGTGTCACGTAAATTGATGGCAGGGAAATTCATAATCGAACATTCTTCGGTGATTGTACCACTGTCAGAAAATACTATTTTCGCATTTGCTTGCAGTGATAAATAGTCGGAAAAACAAAATGGCGGGTGTATGATTAAATTCTCCAGTCCAATGAATGTATCCGTTGGTAATCGCTTCCTCGTTCTAGGGTGCAACGATAAGATCGTCGGAAGATTATATTCAGACGCAATATATCGTATTATTTCTACCGCTTTGTCTACCCGAGTTTTCTCATCGACATTCTCCTCTCTATGCAAGCTAAATAAAAAATAATTTTTTTTCTCTATTCCCAATTTGGAAATAATACTGCTCTGTTCAATCTTTAGTTGGTTTTTGGTTATAACTTCTTTCATTGGACTACCCAAGCATATCACCTGTTGAGCCTGAAATCCTTCTCGAATTAAGTTTTCCCGAGCCAATTGACTATAAGTAATATTAATATCAGCTACATTATCGACAATTTTTCTATTTATCTCTTCTGGAACATTGTAATCAAAGCATCGGTTTCCTGCTTCTACGTGGAAGACCGGAACCTTTCGTCTCTTTGCCAATATAGCCGATAAAGCACTGTTTGTGTCACCCAAAACTAGAAAAGCATCTGGATTTATCTTTTCTAAGATTTCATCAAGTGACCGAAAAATATTTGCAAGCGTCGCTGCTAAATTATCTTCTGCCGCATTCAAAAAATAATCAGGTTCGCGTATGTCTAAATCATCAAAGAATATTTGATTTAGTTCATAATCATAATTTTGGCCTGTGTGAACTAATATATGATCGCAAACGCTATCCAACAATTTAATGGTTTCTGATAAACGAATAATCTCTGGTCGAGTTCCGACCACTGTTATCACTTTAAGCATATAACTGCTCTCGCACGTATTCTATATTTAGAAGTAAATCTTTCATTTGACTTTTATTTAATTGAATAGTGTTGTGAGATGAATATTCTTTTGGCTCTTCATTAAAAGTTAAGCCTTGATTTTCAAATGTATTGTAATGCAATTCTCTATTATCGATTGGAACCTGAAAATATTGATCATGCTCTGTCGCTCGAATGCGCTCTTCTTTCGACAATAAGCTTTCATATAATTTTTCACCGTGTCGGGTGCCAATATTACAAATATCAACTTTACTTTCAAATAATTCTATCAAAGCTTCGGCTAGAACTTGAATAGTGCAGGCAGGCGATTTTTGCACTAATATATCGCCGGTATTTCCTTCCGTAAAAGCAAAATTAACTAGTTCTATTGCATTATCCAGAGACATCATGAAACGGGTCATTGTAGGGTTGGTAATTGTTAAGGGCCGTTTATCTTTAATTTGGCTTATAAAAAGTGGAATAACCGAGCCTCTTGAGGCCATAACGTTTCCGTAGCGGGTTATACAAATAGACATGTCGTTGTCGCCATAGCGCGTCTTAGATATCGCTAATTTTTCCATGAGCGCTTTTGTCATTCCCATTGCATTTATTGGATAAACAGCTTTGTCGGTGCTTAATACTACAACTTTTTTAACATCAGCGTCGATCGCCGCCTCTAAAACATTATCTGCACCAATAGCGTTTGTCTTTATTGCTTCCATTGGAAAAAACTCGGTCGAAGGCACCTGCTTTAGAGCAGCAGCATGAAAAACATATTCACAATCCCTGATGGCTTTCTTGATTGAAGATGGGTCCCTCACGTCACCTAGAAAGAAGCTTAAGCGACTATCATTAAACTTCTTTCGCATATCTTCCTGTTTTTTTTCATCACGACTAAGAATGTTGATTTTGCCGACGCTTGAATTTAACCATTTCTTTACTGCTGCATTACCAAAAGACCCCGTACCGCCTGTTAACAGAATGTTTCGCCCTCCCAAATCTTTCCAGTTATGCATTACCCAACCTCCTAACGTATTTTTCTCTCGTGTTGATTAATTGATCAGTCCAGTTCTTTTTACGGTAACCAGTCCTTCGTCCGAAGCTATCACAATTTAATGATCTATCAATTTTGAACTGTTCGAACTTATCAATACCCACGGTAAGTCCGTAGACATCGCGCAATTTACAAAGGAGTTCGTATTTAGAAATTCTATTAGAAGCCACATGATATAATCCGTACAAGTCCAGATCTGGAATGCACAATGTACCTATAACTTCACTCAAAAAGCCAGTCGTAAGACCAGAGAAATATGCATTTGTGTAGCCATCGACAGTCCCTGTTTGGCTTTTAAACCACTCAAGTAACGATGAGCTTGAGGATATTTCATGTCCAATAATTGATGTACGTAAAGTCAGTACATGCTTTTTATTTGAAATTTCACCTAAATATTTCGATACTCCATAATAATCTCTGGCATCTGCAAAATCTTGCTCTGTATATAAACTGCCTTTACCGCTAAACACGCAATCCGTACTAATCAAAATTAATCGACTACCACATGAATCGCATATTTTTGACAATTCGTGAGGTAAGATTGCATTATAAGTTAAGTAGTTAATTGGATCCTCATTATTGGATTTTTGTTTAATAGCTCCAATGCAGTTAATCACAGTATTGTATTTACCCTCTTCAATAATTTGTTTTATTTTTTTCAAATTGGATGCCTCGACACCACTAATAATTGTGTCAGAATATTTCATTAAATGAGATGCGGGCAACATTTTTCGCACTGTGCCATGAACTATATATTGGCTCGATTCTTTTAAGTGAAGAAATACTTCACTACCAAGCATGCCAGTGACGCCAAGAATTAACACTTTCATGGTTTCACACGAGGCAAAACGGCATTTGCCTCTCCTTGAAAAATGGACTCGGCTCCAAAGAAGGCTCCCAGGCGGCTAGAGTGTTCACGTAATTTCCATAAATCATCGAAGCACAGCCCACCTCCGATGACTATCTGAAAATAGCTCACGAATGGAGTCGACAGTTCAATCAAGTTTTCTAGGATTCCCATTCTTGTCCCGTCACGTGCGCTATTCTGTATAATTAATTCCCCAACACCCAAATCATAGATAAACTTAGCTAATTCCGCAGGAGTATATTCCAGGTCAGAAACCCAAGTTCTTTGTTCGCCACCAAAAAAAAAGCCTTTCTCGATATCATGGTTGATGACCACACTCACGCTTTGTTTTCCCCATTTTTCAGAACAATTTCGTATCAAATCGGGATTTTCTAGTACCGATGAACTGAAGATTAGTTTATCAAAGCCATTGCGGTGTAAATTTCCTGCAATCTTGATATTTTGTATGTTACCGCCATACGCAATAGGTATTGACGAATGTTTCGGCAACCTAGTGAGATATTCAAAATATTTCTGAGAATCCTCAACTTTTGTAGTGTTTAATAACATCAACTCTTCACTACCCAGGTCAGAAAATACTCTAATTGCATTAATTGGACACCCAGTATATCTATACGGTGCAAAAAACTTTGATTTATGCATTCGCTTTCCGTCCAGCAGTAAAAGAGTGATGTTTCGATGTAATATTCTTACCATGCTGTAAAATCCGCTATCATTTTTAAGCCCGCATTTGAACTACGCTCAGGATGAAATTGAACACCAAGAATATTATCTGTCATGACACTCGCTAAAAAATCTATCTCTTCGAAAGAAGAAACCGTACAGTTTTTGTAATTCTTACTATGTTTATTCGGCAAATGGTAAGAGTGCATAAAATAATAGTAATTGGATATATCTATAGGCTGCGAACTGAGCTTGGCACTTTGCCGAACCTCTCTCCAGCCTATGTTTGGAATAAACTTCATATCGTTGAAAGGTAGAAAAAAACCATCAATTAGACCTAAACCTGGTTGCTTTCCTTCTTTGCTTCCATGCGATAGTATCTGGAAACCTATACAAATTCCCAAAATCTTAATTGACGATTTCTCAAGTCGCATTCTTATACTCGATCCTAAATTAAGATTATGGAAGTCATTAATCGTATCATCAAAAGAACCTACGCCTGGTATCAGCAAATGGGTGACAGATTTTAAATCACATTCACTTGAAACAAGAATATAATCTTTACCTAATTTTAATAGTGCAGATGCTACACTACTTACATTAGCAGAATATATATTTAATATTCCTATCATTTATAATATCTCTTCTCTTTTGATACTAGGCTTTGAACATTTGCTAAATAACCTAAAAACTTTGAAGATCTAATGTTTGTATAATATCGAGGCCGAGTTAATAAGTTTAGAAATTCACCTTCAGATATCTCGAGTTTGTCTGCAATGTAAGAAAAATCATACCTTATTTGCTCCGTTGGATACGCTGGTTCTTTCAACAATTTAATAGCCTCTTCTCGCGATAATTGCTCCGTCAAAATTAAACTTGATAAATGAGCTTTTCTTCGATCAACATCAAATCGGTAAGGTAGCCAGTAACCCTCTATAAATTTGGTAAAAGTTGATTCATGATGTTTGGCTGGAAATTTTCTCCATCCGTAGTTTTGTTCAAGAATTCCTTCAGCAGTTTTCATTGAATAGTTGTAGTAGTTCAATGGTTTGTAGATTTTTAGACCTCGTAAATATCTATCTATTATGCGGCTGTTGATACTACTTCGCATCGGAAAAGTACCAATAGAATGTTGACCGTACGACTTGGTGATCGCCTTTACATAACGTGGATCATTCCCTGGGTATGCCCCCCATGCCTCAGGCTCTCTCACACACTCAGTTACGTAGTTTGCACCAGTGATCACCTTTTTTATGTTCGCTCCAATAGCAAAGTCATACAACGCAGAGAAAAACGCCATATCTTGAGGCACATCCAAGAATGGCACATCGGCCTTAAAAAAGGCCAATTGGATATTCCTCATTTCTTGCCAATCTATAACGATAGTGTGGAAGTTTAGGTTTAATTGTTCAACTATTTTCCGAATATTATCACACGCTTGGGCATTGTCCCAACCACCGTTAACATGCACAACCAGAGGGTGAACTCCAATGTCAGTAACTAGAAGGTGTAACAACCACGAACTGTCTAGTCCCCCACTGAATCCAACCAGACAATCACTTTCTTGTTCATTGCAACCCTGATTTATCAGCTTCGATATTTTTTTATAGTCATCCCGCGGGCCTAGATGTTTAGTTGAGACTAATTTTTTAATGTTTTGGTCATAATGGTGGCAGTAGTCACACACACCACCTGAATCAAATTTAATAGTTGGATCTGATGTATCCATTACACATCGCCTACAGACTATGTGACTGTTACTTGGTTTAATGTTAGGAAGATTGATTATCATATTCAATTATAACCTCATGGTAGCGATCAAGAATTTGAGACCAGTCAAACCGCTGCCTTAATATTTCGAATGCTTCTGCTTTTTTGTACTTGCTTTGTTGTTGCAAAAAAGCAGAAATGACGCGTGCAAGATCAGTAGAGTCACAGGCATCAAAAACAGGAAAATGATCAAGCAAAATCTCATTTATATATCCAATATTAGCGGCGATCACAGGCGTATCAACGCTTAGCGCTTCTAATAACGTTATTCCGAAAGTTTCGCACAAGGAGGCAAATACGAGCGCATCTGCCTCACTGATCAATCTCAATACCTGTCGATGCTCCAGATGACCCATAAATTCAACATCGTCAAATAATCCAAGATTCTGACACGTCGAAACTAGCTTCTCATACTCTTTCTTGTCCCCAACTCCACCGACGATGCGTAAATTAACCTTGATACCTAACTTCTTCAATTTATATAGCGCATTAAGTACTGTGCTGTAGTTTTTATAATAATATATCGGTGAGACGCACACCAGTTGCAGAAATTTCGAATTAGGTTTTGACTTAGGACTGAATCCGCTCACTCTGTTTAGACCGTGTGGGATTATAAATGATCGCGATATCGGAACCGATTTTTGGACAATGTTACGTGCATATTCACTCTGAAAAAAAACTACTTGCGAACGTCGCAAGGTATTGTACTGCAGCCATCTGATTACTTTGTTTCTAAACCGATTTTTTATACTCGCTCCACTACTATACCCTGGAAAATACGGTAAAATATCTTGGTGAACCGTCCACATTTTTTTAAGAGGCAAAAAAGTTGTTGCGTCCAAGGTTAATACTCTACCTTTCGAAAACAATACAAAAACTGAAATTATAAATATTTCATACAAAATGTTAAGTAGTACACTGCTTGGCGTCTTATATAATGAAATGTTACTAAGATTAGTTTTTTCCTTCGTCAGGTAATTCTTTAAATCATCAGACGCAAAAACTATTGCTTTTCTACCCTTTGATTGGAACGAAGTAATCAATTTTGAAGCAAAAATTAAACCGCCACCGGACCTAATCCTAGTGCCATTTATAATAATACTCATTTTAATTGAGCACTCACATATTTACTTTTTAAATTAAAGCGCATTTTTTCTAAATAAAACTCTAGTGGTGTGATTAGCGCACAAAATAGAATAACCAGAAAGAATATAGTCAACCAACCGAGGTAATAAATTGGCTCAATTATCCAAAGTATGGGTATATGAAATAAGTAAATTGTAAAGCAATATTTACCAAGCCATTCTATTAATTTAAGTCTTTTGAAGAATGTATGATTTTCTTGAATGAAAAGAAATATATATGTCACAAGAATTAAATTTGTTATAAGAAGATTTATGTTTATTAAATATATAGTTATGATTACGACAAATATAGTGATAACGAAAAGGGGAAAACTCTTTATTGAGAAAAAGGGTAAAATTTTTGCAGATGAATAAAATAGTATCCCACCTACCAGAAAATATATGAAATACTCGAAGATAAGGATACTTAAAGACTGACCAATTACTGAAATTACAAGAAGAGACAGTAAGTATATTTTTTTTGACTTAGCGATACTAAAAAATACCAAACAAAACAAATAAAAATATATCTCGACATTGAGTGACCAAAGTACTGGATTACCGTATTTTTCAAATGGGTCGAGACTTAAACTCAAAAAGAAAACGGATATTGGATCAAATGAATTTTCTTCGAGGATAAAAAGACAAAGAATAAGACTAATGAAGGTTAAGGGATAAATTCTGGTTACCCTGGTGAGAAAAAAGGCGCAACCTGTTTCGACAAAATTTGCTGAATGCTTTGCATCAAACCATCTCAACGTCAGATAGCCTGAAACAGCGAAAAATAGCTCGACACCAATAGGATGCAGAAAAAAAGTATAGCTTGAATCATCTACCACGCGCTGCATTACATGCTGATTTGTCACCCATATAATCGCGACACATTTTATAATATTTATAGAATTAAGCATATCTCACATTTCTCAAGTAAACATAAATGTAGCGAAAAACATAAATGCAACATATGATTATAAAGAACGAAGCGGGTAAAATGCATATAATGTAAGCAACCATACAGTGAATGGCGCGCGTACTTTTTCCAAACTGCATCAATAGCCATGAAATCCTAAAAACGGTAAAGAGAAGGGCCGTATGTAGAAAAAGCAACGGACTGACTGACATAAACAGGTAAGCAGTGTCGGCAGGTAAGCCGATTCTAATTGCCTGACCATCAGGCGGAACGAATTTGTAGAATAAAAATGCCTCTTTACTTCTAGAGCCTGAAAAATAATCTGCACTAAAAAGTACTCTGGAATTGACGATATCAAGATCATACACATAATCCTCAAAAACCAGCCAAAGTCCTTGCGCGCCCCATATTCTTTGTCCAATTCCACCAAACATATCAAATGCATCCGAAATATGCACATGGTTTGATACAGCAGTAAAAATATCAGCTAGCGTCATGAGTGTTCTGGCCATATCACCACTTACGGTATTTAGAAGTAACGCACGCAAAGGTTCTACAATTAAAAATACCGGTAAGCCAACTAAAATAGACAAAGAAATCAATAAGATTAAATTAATGCGCCCATTCAAATACACTGAAAATAATACCAACATCGGGAGCATGAATGAAAATTTACTTAAAGTAAATATAAAGAATACTCCTGAAATAAGAGCATATATAAAATAAGTGGTTTTAGAGAATTTGTATTTAGAGAAAATAAATAGAAAATAAATATGGATAAAAATCTTTAGTAGATAATAGACAATTCCATTTAACCTCGGGATTGAAGGCTTTGGCTCTATGCCTGTTATTCCTACATTGAAAGAAATTGCATAGCATACCAATGCGAAGTATAAAATGAGTGCAAATCTGCATCGTCTTAAAAATAGTGGTACTGGCGGCTCGGTATCACTACGAATTCCAAGTGATACTTTCAGTAATTTAGCACGTGACATTAACGTAATTAAATAAAAATAAAAACCTAAGATAAGATTGAGGAATAAAAAATATAATTTTTCCTCTATTTCAGTTTCTTTATAACTTCCAATATATCCCCAAGCGGTTCCAGGTTCTCGCAGAAATATGTAAAGGTTTGCTAATATTATCATGATGATAATAAACGGGATATCAAACCTTGACTTATAAGTAACAAATTTCATATTTTTCGAAAGTAATCTTCAAATATTCGTTTCATGCGAGGCAATAATATCGAAATTCTCTGTATTAGGTTTAGTTTTTCCATCGCAACCAAACAACTTTTAAACTTATCATAACGTGCTTTCTGATCAATATGATATTGTATAATCTCGTTTAATTTGTCACTATCAGAATACTTAAGTAACTCTGTCAATATTATTTTTTGTTCAGTCTTCATGTTGATAATGTATTTATGAGATATCACTAAGTCTATATGTCTATTGACCACGCGATAAATATCTGGTGTGAAAGAATTTAAACCTTTTGAATAATCTTTTATAATCATGTATTTATCGGCATTTAGGTCAAGAGGAAGATTTTGAAACCTTTCCTCTAGAGGCAATCTACCGAAGTTTTTCACTATATTGTGAATATCGATCATATTCATAAAGTTTTCAGTATCAACGGATTTCCGATCGCCCGTATTGCTATGATACTCAAAAACAATCCGATGACGGTTATCGATATTACCAAAATTTGTGTGTGTCTGTTCATCTGAAGTTAATAGGCATCCGTGATCTGAAAATATAATTAGATCATTGAAACCAAGGTTAACTATTTTCTCTACTTTATCGGCAACGGTTTGCAATCCCCGCCATGAATTTTTTGTACCGCGCCATAGATCTACAGCCGTGTGAAAATCTGTGATATCAAAGAAGGTGATGGAATTATCGGCGTCAACAGAGCGGCTGTCAGGCTGTCGCTCAAAATCCGCCCAGGACGTTATCTTATTAACTTTCGCCAAATCCTTATCAGAAAACAGACCAGATTCAAGCCGAAAACTATCAATAACTAAATTGACACAACAATTATCTTTCGCCAGAAGGGCTATTAATGTATCAATATCGTTTTTCAAAAAATAACGGGGCCACTTATAACGGCTGTCGATACCATTTTTTTCCGATGTAATTCCTGTGAAAAATTCGCTCATGCTTCTGGGCGTATCTGGAGATTCCGCGAAGACATTTGTAAAAATGTAATTGTGTCGGAATTGTGAAAGATGCGCTCGTAGTTTTTCGCAATAACGATTTCCGCGCCAATCATGTCGGAGCATGTCTACAAATACGATAGCGGTTTTCGTCATATTTCGGTCCAACCTTTAAGCTTTTTATTTTTTTTCCATACAAAGTTTTTTTCTTCGATTTCATTTGAAGGACAAATAACAGTTCCTACTTTATTCAGAAATCCACCAGTCCAACCAAAGGTACTATAGCCAGTTATCAATACATTAGCACACGACATTTCCGCGATGGCAATTTTCTCTGTCTTCTTCTCAACTGTGGCGTTTCGAATTAAATCAAGCTCACTATTACTAAGAATTACTTTCGTTTCTTCGACATTATTTGAGTGTATTAACAACTTCTTCCAAGTATTCCCACACCGCGTAATAACTTTTTCTAAAAATTGCAATTGATCAAAATCTGATACATGGTCTGTAATTCTGAAATGTGCTAAACAACACCACTCTCCCACGTCAACTTTTTTGGACGAGTCTTTAACAGAGATAGAGGAATTTAGGTCCGCCTTCACACTATCAAAGTCATGATATTCTTGAAGATTTGAGTCTACAATAATTAACCTAGCACCCTGCATATCTGTCTTAAATTTATCAATGTCCACAATACTGTAAATAGTTCGCACACCTAAAATATAAGACAACAGCTTAATTTTACTAATTAGTTTTAATAGCCTCATATAGAGTAAACTAACCTTCACGCACTTTTCTTCTATTCTTATTAACTCATTCAACGTCCATGACCTTTTATATTCATAATCCGCCGCAAAGCCCGAATTAGTATCAAGTGTCAACGTAAATTCCACGTTTAAATTCAAATGTTTCACAACAATGTATTGTATAAACTGATTTCCAATACCACCGCTCATTCTGAGATAAAGCTTAGCCAAATAACCGAACCCTATCCCTAAAAATAATCAACTCAATAAACGTCCAAGCTAGATCAAAAGTTAATACAAGGAGGTAAATTACAATCACCTCTGTCAAATTTTGACCGAAGAAGCTTATTAAACACAAGTAAGTCCATGGAATAAGCGCTTTATGCAGTATACGTTTTCTCATCAGACCTCTTGCTGTTAGAATGCTGCCAAGCGATAGACTTAAAAACGCTAAACCAGCACAACACAAACAAAGCGTTATTAAATACGGTTCATTAATTAAAATGGAACTTCCTATATAATGATGACCAAGTATAATTAAGAAATACGGTAAAGCTAATAAGGTCAAAAGTAAAACAACCCACTTTGCGTCATTTACATATTTATTGAATTCCTGAATCTTTTCAGCGCCTGTATCTATCCTTCTAATCTTATTTACCATCCACGAAGCCACACTATTTCCAATTTCGATTCCTGGCGCTATTAGAAATTGATAAATGAAAAAATATTTCACCAACTGGTGCTCATCCATTTTTTGGGAGAGTATCACCTTGTCCAAGCCTGCCAAAGGTAGCGTAGCAAAACCAACAATTAGGAATGGAATTCCATACGATAAGTATCTTAAATAATACCGCGCCCCACGGAAATTTACTTTTTTCTTTTTATCAAGAGCCAGATACATTGAAGCTGAAGCATGGGCTAGCATTAATAAAAAATTAACATAATCATGATTTTGCTCTGCTACAATATTAAAAAATACCGTGCCCAGTAAAAAATACCAGAGAAGAATTCTGATTAGGTAGTTTTTATACTGCTTTTTTATAATAAGAATACTACAAGTATTCATATGAATATTTACAGAAATCATAAATATAATCATTGTGTACATCGAAATGTCACTGAGAATATCATTCTTCCAAGTTCGAAGAATAATAACTAAAAAAATACTGGCTGTAATTATAATTAAATAATTGAGTAGAAGATGCGTATTTGGATTTCGTAATTTGATTAAGTATCGATACATAATTTGGTTTAATGGCGACACAACTAACGCAGCCAAAATTGATGAAATAGATGTTAGTAAGACAAATGTGTGCACATATTCTGCATTAAAATTACGTGTAATTAAATACCAAAACACCGATAAAAGAAGAACATTACTAAATCGAACAATCACTTCCATTTTAAGATTTCGACAAGTCTATATATTTCTTGAAAATCGGTTTTTCATTAGGCAGCAAAGCGCCTGGTGTACCATGGCAACAAAAAAAACCCCCAATTTTGTCAAAATGCCTGGGAGCAATTTTGCCACTTTCAATTAGCTCTTTAGCGAAGATGAGAAAATCTTGTGATTTTATTTCAAAATTTGATTTCACTTCGGAGACCTTGTATGGTGCTCGCACTACAAGTGGCACTGTTAGATATTTTAGGTCAGAAGAAAATGCGTTCAATTTATCTGAGAAGTCATTCAAGTTAAATCCATGATCACTGTATATTATAACTAAGTAATCACCAAAATGTTGATCAATTAATCTTTCGATCTTTTTCATGGTATAAGTAACACTTTTACGATAAGCAATTTTTATAAAATTTCTGTATAAAATTCGCCAGTATAAAATATATATAAAATATCTTATTTTTGATATGGGTGAATTGGATGGAGGATCGAAAAAATATAATTCATGTATTTCCTGCACAGTGAACCATATAACGTTTTGTGAAGTAAATGTAGATTTTTTAGAAAGCAATATTTGCAAAGTCTCATCAATCGAAGGAAATATTCTCTTGAAGTTTTGCAAGTATTTTTTTCTGCAATATCCATGGTTTTCGTAGCCATTATCTTGATGCATTACATTATTGTGGTACCGATTTGTTTCCAAATCAGTTTCTCTTAAACTTGCAGTACTCGTTACTGCTTTATTCAATTTTTCGATCTCATCAAATTTCTGAAATGTCAAAAAATCCTTCTTGAGGATTTCAATATTCTCATTCAGTGATTTTCTTGGATAGTTTTCTATAAAGGTATTCATACCTCGATCATATCCAAAATGTCGCCCCAACCAAGCACAGCATGATATTCCGATCGTATTGTAGCCGATTTTTTGAAGAAGCTCGAAGATTGTCTGACGTCGAAATTTCACGCCATAATTATAGCCTTGTCCTTCTATCGTTTCTTCGCCGGAGATTATTGTGGATTGGCTAGGTGCAGTTGGTCCAGATTGCACATACATTTTTCCAACTTTATATTCATCAGAATTAAAATAATTTTTTCTCATGCCGTTAAGAAATGAATCGTATCTGAGGCTATCTATTCCGATGATGACTACATTTTTATATTTGCCTTTTTGCATTTATTTAATCCAAGATCTTGGCTGATGAATGCCAGTCAAAACTAGTATATCAATAAAAAAATAAAAGATCGCTAAATGCAGTCGGTTTTTATTTTTCATATGCAGGTATAATATATTTAAATATGCTTTAAATTTTCGTGGGCTCTGTCGTTCTCGATAAGTACACCAAATATTTTCACAGGTATGTAAAGTTTTTCCACTATTAAGAATATTGTAATGTAATTCTAAATCTTCTGTCATTGTTTTATTTTTTTCATTATATTTTCCTACTTCTAAGAAAGCAGACTTTTTAAATGATAATGTGGGATTTATAATTGGATTATATATTAGGTCGCTCCTTCGAATTTTTTTATTTTGTGGTTGAAATAAAGACATATACATTTTGTATGCGACTAAACAACCGCCAGAAATAAAGTCAATATTTTCATCTGAAATAAACACCCTTTTTTGTTCTTTTAATCGACTCACTGTCATCAAATCATCTGAGTCTATTAATGCAACAAGCTCGTTTCTTGCTTCATCGATGGCGGTATTTCTTGCGAATGATACTCCACGATTTGGTCCACTCAACGTTTTTATTTTTATCTTTCCTACATTAGTACTGGCAATTTCTTGAACTATTTTGAGCGATGAGTCCGTGCTGCCATCGTCATAATAGATTATTTCATTACATAATTCTCCCTCGTGTGATGCATGAATGCAACTTGTCAGAGTCTCTCCTATAGTATCGGCACAATTAAAACCTGCTATCACGATTGTGAACAACGCTTACCTCACTTTACTTTATTAATAATTTTAGGGATTTTGGTTTACTCTGTAGGTTAAGTGCTGACGAAGAAGTATAATCTGCCAGATTCAACATAAGTAATCTTGATTTACTTTATTGTGAATTGGAGTTAAGTGATGCTGTGCAGACGATAAAGTTTTGTAAAGCCCTAACGATAACCGTGTCGCGTATTTTTTTGTTAAAAGCATTGATAAAATTATTGTGTTTTTAGTAAGTTTTTTTCTTGAACTCATTAATGTGATCAATCAGCGAAACGCTAGGAGTCCAACCCAGTTTTTTCGTTTTACTCGTAATCAACTTTCCAGTTTTCCTGTTTGAGGTTTTTGCGGAAAGAAATTTAGGGCTTCCTTCGAACATCTCTACAACTTCCAAAACTGAATATTCTTCATCAGAACCAATCCCGTAATTATCGCCATTGCCTGTCTCAGCGACACTAATTATTGCAGATAATATATCAGAAATATGAGTAAAATTACGTTTTTGCGTTCCAGGACTTGTTACTGGATATTCGGCTGAACCTGCTAAAAATAGGCGCTTGTACTTAGCAATAAGCGTTGCGTATTCTCCATCGCCAAGTTCGCGACCCCCATATACATTGTAAAAGTATAAAATGGCATACTCCATGTTATACATTTTACAATATGCGTCTACTAGTAAAGTATTCGCAGCTTTTGCTGCTGTATAGGGAGATAAATAAACGTTTTCGCCTGGACCCGAGAATTTTGTCGAGGAGCCAGCATAAATCAATTTTGCACCAGATAATTTTGAGAAATTAAGGACGGATGATATTGTTCGCGTTATATTGTCGAGAGCCTTAATGGGTTCGTCGTAACTTTGCTCCACCCTGCTATATTCTCCAAAGTGGAATATAAAGTCAAAAACTTCATCTTTAAGATTTAATCCAATATCGATTACATCAGAAATTATATATCGTACAGTGCTTATATTATGATTAGATTTACCCATCATAAGGTTATCAATAATGGTAACTTCATTACCATTTTCGTGAAGTAATTCCGCTAAATGGCTCCCAATAAATCCACATCCACCAGTAACCAAAACTCTTTTATTTTTCATATGCTTGCACTGTTTGTTACATTATCCATCGAGTTTTTTATCACTTTAATTTCGTTTATATATATCTTCATATCGAATAATATCATCTTCCTCGAGGTAAGTTCCAATTTGGACTTCAATCAGTAGGAACGATGTTTCATAAGGGTTTTCCATACGATGTTTAGCACCGATTGGTACGTAGACTGATTGACCTTCTCTGACCAGCTTAATCTCATCTTCGATGGTGACTTTTGCTGTCCCCTCAACAACAATCCAATGCTCTGATCGATGCTTGTGACTCTGCAAACTCAACGCCGCACCAGGCTTTACACAGATGCGCTTGACCTGAAAGCGTTCCCCTAGAGCCAAACTCTCAAACCAGCCCCATGGCCGATGATCTTTGGGAAATATCTCTGCTTGAGCGATATCTTTTGACTTGAGCAGTTCCACAGCTTTTTTGACATCTTGAGCACGCTCATTAGAAGCGATCAGAACTGCATCGGGCATGGCGATCGCCATGATATTTTTTAAACCTATACCGACAACCTGCTGTCTGCTACTCTCAGAGCGCAGTAAGCTATTCGAACATTCAATCGCGTGCGCACTTTCAGAGGTGACATTTCCTGATGCATCAGACTTGCTTTCTGACCAGACTGCATCCCATCCACCTAGGTCAGACCATTTGAATCGATAAGGCACGACAACCAAGTTCTGCGCCTTCTCCATAATGGCATAATCGATGCTGATATCCTCGAGCTTGGACCACGGTTCAGCTGCCAGGCGTAAAAAACCTAAGTCCAGAGAGGATTCACCCACGGCCTGCGAGACAAGGTCTAAAGTCTCTGGCGCATAGGTCCTAAAGGCATCGACCATGTCCATCGCACGGAATAGAAATATCCCAGCATTCCAGAGATAGTGCCCAGCCTCCAGCATCTGCTTCGCTTCCTGCAGAACAGGTTTTTCGACAAAGGTATTGAGATCGGATGAGCCGTGATCATCAAGGGGATCTGTCGATAGTTCTAAATATCCATAACCCGTCTCTGGGTGTGTTGGCTTAATGCCAAATGTAACCATCTTTTGATTTTCGACATGTGTTAACCCCACTTTTATCGCCGTATGGAAGGTCGCAGTGTCGGGGATTACGTGGTCAGATGGGGCAACCAATAGAACGGCATCCTTGTCCTTTGCATGTGCAAAAATGCTTGCAGCTAATATAGCAGCGGCTGTATTTTTTGCTTCCGGCTCAATCAAAATAGGGCCGGGGTCTATGCCAATTTCCTGTAGTTGATCCACAATAATGAAGCGGAAGTCAGAATTCGTAAGGGTAATGTGAGTAGCAAAGTCTAGCGTGTCGGAGGATGTCAGTCGCTGTGCACTAGATTGGAACAGCGTCTTCTCACCAATAAGGTTCGAAAACTGCTTCGGGTAAGATTTACGAGAACAGGGCCAAAGGCGCGTTCCAGACCCACCGGCGAGTAAGACAGGATAAACCTTTGACATACTAAACTACTAATCTCTTCTGATATTCATGATGAACTGCCTGCATATTCCCATCAATTAATCCACAATCACATCGTTGCCCATTCAGGCGAACCGTTTCCACAAAACCAGCGACAGGAAAGACAGCTTTTCTAATTTTCATTAAATAAATCCCTAGTAAACACTTTACGAGGTATGTCAGTCAGCTCATCAGTAACACGATTAGCAATTATAATATCGGAGGCACGCTTGAATTCTCTTAGGTCCTTTACCACTATCGTGCCATGAAATAGGTTTTCGTTCAATTCGGGCTCATACACTATTAAATCAATATTATTGTCGCGGATACGCTTCATTAACCCTTGGATAGCGCTTTGACGGAAATTATCGCTGCCTTCCTTCATTACAAGTCGATAAATACCAACGGTTGCCGGATTCCTCTTTATTATTTGATCTGCAAGAAAATCTTTCCGTACTGAATTAGCATCAACAATCGCACTTATAATCTTCTGCGGTACACCATAAAAATTAGCAAGAAGTTGTTTAGTATCTTTTGGCAAACAATAACCACCATAACCAAATGACGGATTATTGTACTGTCTACCAATCCTTGGATCTAAGGAAACCCCTTCAATTATGTCACGGCTATTCATTTCACAAGCAAGAGCATAACTATCCAACTCGTTAAAAAACGCAACACGCATTGCAAGATATGTATTAGAAAATAATTTTATGGCTTCTGCTTCACGCGATCCGGTGAGTAATAATTCGACATCTATTTTCAAGGCACACTCTTTAAGTAAATTTGCGAAAACCTCAGCACGCTTCGACTTTTCACCTACAATAATTCTGCTTGGATAAAGGTTATCATACAGGGCGTGACCCTCTCGTAAAAACTCTGGAGAAAATATAACTGCATCAGTTCCGAAGCGTTCGTTCACGGAGTCAATATAGCCAACTGGTACCGTGGACCTTACAACTATACAGGTTTCCGAAGTGATGCCTATTACCGCCTCAATCACAGATTCAACCGCCGATGTATCAAAGAAATTGATTTCCTCATCGTAGTTGGTTGGTGTGGATACAATTACATAATCAGCGCCTACAACGGACGCTTTCAAATCCGTAGTTGCATACAAGTTCAATTCTTCTTTTTGCAAATAATGTGTAATCTCGGCATCTTTAATCGGACAATTACGCGTGTTAAGAGCTTTAACACGTTCGCGTGAAATATCGACGCCTATGACCTCATTATGTTGTGCCAATAACACTGCGTTCGATAACCCAACATATCCCAATCCAACCACTACAATTTTCATTTTCTTATTTTTACACATTCTAAATATCTTTTATACGGTACGGTTCGGAAAACACTATCATACCATATATAATCAGAATTACCTCAACCTTCGGTCTAAGTACAAGTTTCTTTCTAAAATCTTTTCTTTTTTAGCATTGCAATATTTGCCGGCGGAACGCCGCGTGCCAAAGCCAGCAACCGAAAAAACCATTTTTATACCTTTTATTTGCCAAATTTCTTATCCAAGATCAGTATCTTAAGAATAGTCTCTAGTTTTGTCGCCACGTTTATCTAAATACCCTTTAGATCGCCACAAAGCACTGTGCGGATCTTTAACTTCCACCTGACTATCTGGTCGGCCAGCAACAGTATAATAATATAATAAAATAGAACGGCGGGGATCAGATTTTGGAAAGTTAATTGGATTTGGTAACCCATGATACGATTGATCGTGAGTATCAAATATTATGCAACGGTTCATAATTGGAGGTACAGACTTCACTAAGTTCTCCCCGCCTTCGTCATAGAGTCCAAATTCACCACCCCAATTTTCTTGCCAATTTGGGTTCAAATAATAAAGTAAATTTACTCTGCGGTTCATTCCACTCGCATCGTGATAATTCCCGTCCACATGGACGTCCAACAATCCGTTTTTTTCTGAAAGGTTCAAGCCACCACCAGCGTAATATGGATCTGACATTAGCTTTGGTATATCCAACGCAATTGACATCGCCTTCAAAATAGGCGCGCTATTAAATACTCGAAGAACATCAATTAAACCTTCAGGTATGTCAAATTCAGAAGACCAATTAGAGCGTGCTTTGATCTCTATGCCATCATCATTCGTGCGCTCCCACGAAGGATCCTCAGGAGATGGAAATTCGTCAAGTAATTTTTTAGCAACATCATCTGGTAAGAAATTATCAATTATTATGTGTTTGAAGGGTTCTAATATTAACCTTCCATCATCTAAAGAGTCGCTAATTTGTTTTGCACACTTAGTTGCTAAACGCTGCAAGAAATCTTGGCTATACCTAGTCATCTATTTTCCCTCCATAAGCATAGTAGTAGCGTAGTCAATAGAATGGTTTTGAATAAAATATTCATTTGAGTTCTTCAGATCTTTCAAACCTGCGATAGTTTCTGTAAACTTTTCAACCACGCTTTCAATGTTTTCATCACTACAACATTGCCCGATTTCATTGTTCAAGACTATTGAACTGATCGTGCTTTTTTCTGGACAAAGTCCAAATACCGGCAATCCAGCCATAACGTACGTTACAAATTTTCCGGGTACATTACCGTCAGTGGTTTGTTTTCCAACAGAAAACATACCTACATCGCTTCTAATAGCCAACTGAGCACACTCTTCGTGCGTCAAATAGTCAATAATTTCAAGGCATTTGCGTTGATGTTCATCCAATTTATCCAAAATACCCTTCAACACATCACGATCATGGGCTTTTACTCCGACGATATTAAATTTTACCGATGTTCCAATTTCAAGTATTTTCGCGATCACAGATATTACGAAATCACGGTTCTGAGCAACGCCCATATTTCCAAGCCAGAGCACGTTGGTCTTTGCAGGGTCAATATATTTAGCAGTATCACTTGTAATTTTATATGAACTTTTGCTCATCCAAGTTTGTAACAAATAGAACTGTTTACCACTTGTGGAGTATTCTTTTCTGATTAACTGTTCATCTGAGCTAGATTGAACATAAATTCGATCGGTGGACTTAAATTGCAACGCAGCAACCCAGTTAAGCAGTTTATATGACAATGCGGACTTTTGGAGAAGACCAGCGTTTAAAAGCCATAACGGAAAAATATCTCGTACGATCAATCTGACTTTATCTGAACTAAGTTTTGCAATTCGTAGAGAAAGTGACCAGAAAATCGATGGTGAGTAAACAACGACACGCTCTGCCTTTCTACACTCTATAGAAAATCTAATTTTTATACCAATCGCGATTGCTGCCCAAATTTCACCAAACGTTCGCAGAAAATAAGCATTCGACCGCTTCCAGGGATTGGGAGCCTGAATAAGCTTTTTTAATTTCTTTCTACCAAGATCTAATCTACCGCAAGCGCTCGTGGCAACAATCGTCTCTATACCCAACTCATCATAATATTTTTGAAGCTCAGTCATATGCACAGCTGCCGCATTTCCTTCCGGCATGAAAGAGTCAGAAATTATAAGTATTCTCATTTTGATGTTGGATCTAATCTAGATTAATTTTGAGCTTAGAGTGTTAAGATTATTAAATGTCCTGTTTGGAAGATGCAGATTTTAATTATAATAAATTCCGAAATCTTCTTTTTTACGGCGTCGGAAAATTCCGAAAACTGCCCCCACCTACCCATAACATCCCAACGTCGGGGCGCATAACGCTCCGGCATTGCTTGGTTTCAGTTGCACTACATTTCGGCGACCAATATTCATTTAAGCTTTCGCAGGAGCGTCCGGTTTTCATCCATGACCACTTCGGCTGCGTCTACAGCCTCGCGCAAAGCGGGATCACCCGCCGGAGCTTTCTCCGACGGCATTTTTAACACCTGCACACCATCACCAGAAATGACATAGCGAACCCGATCACCCGCCTTAACGCCGAGTGCATCTCTCACCGGCTTTGGCATGGTCGTTGACCCTTTTGCAAAAATCTTTGATTGATACGGCTGCGTCGTGTGTTGTTATTCATAATGCGTCCGAAGCCGTAATATTTTTACAGCCTTTTCTGCTTCCAAAACCTGATAGACAAGACGGTGTTGAATATTGATACGTCTTGAGTATGCCCCACTCAAATCGCCCACGAGCTTTTCGAAGGGGGGAGGGTTTTGCCAAGGGTCTTTTTCGATTATTTCCAGTAGCGCTTGTGCCTTGGCTTTGAGACCGGAAGATGCGAGTTTTTTTGAATCTTTCTGGGCCTGCTTTGTATAGTGAAGCGTCCAAGTCACCACTCTAACTCAGTTGATGTCTCTTCAAGATTTTGCTGCATGCCTTCAATAATAGACTCGCGCATGCCAGGGACAGAAAGCAGATACAATGTCTCATTGATTGCATTCCAATCGCCTTCTGCAAGGAGCACTGCATTTCCACGCTTGCCTGTGATCACCACCGGCTCGTGGCTCACAGATGCATCATCGATCAATTTATACAGATTGGCCCGCGCCTCAGTTACATTCACTGTTGTCATGACAGTACCCCTTCAGGCAAAACGTACGTTAAAACGTACTCCCTGTCAATCGCTGATCTACTTACCATCATCCGCATTTTTAAATTCGAACTTCTCATAACCTTAAATTATCGGATGCCTTACGCTCGCGTCCCACCAAGCAAATCTGCAATTTTCCTGACGTCCGCCGCAAGTGTCTCTCCCTTACCCTTGCCCTCAACATTCAAGCGCACGAGTGGCTCCGTATTTGAGCGGCGCAGATTGAACCGCCAATCATCAA
>Ga0115564_10000747_pt1 | contig 32013 bp, 26 predicted proteins | sample COGITO_mtgs_1105_7_FD_88680 | JGI IMG/M metagenome (GOLD analysis project Ga0115564, IMG submission 88680) | Pelagic marine microbial communities from North Sea - COGITO_mtgs_110523 | ecosystem: Environmental > Aquatic > Marine > Epipelagic | place: Germany:Helgoland, sampling site Kabeltonne...
CCGTTAATTTGACGCTGAGAACTGGCAGAATAACTTAACAATAATGTTAAGCATAATAAAATAGTTTTTTTCATAGATGTATTTAATGTCTATTAGACATTAAATAGTCCAAATAGTTTCAATAAAAAAGAATTTATTTTAAAAAATCGATCAGTTTTTCTAGGGGTCGAGCAATTACAGCCTTTTTTCCATTAGAAATGATGGGTCTTTCCATCAGTTTTGGTTCAACAAGCATGGCATTTACGAGTTCCTTGGCAGTTAATTCTTTTCCCTTAAAGTCAGATTTCCATATTGCTTCGGTAGTTCGAATCAATTTTTCTGGTTTATAGTCCAATTCCATAAGTAACTGGTTCAATTGATAAGTTGAAAGTGGATTGTCAAAATAATTAACCACCTGTATTTCATGTTCAGTGGTTTCTAAATATTGCAGTGCTTCTCTTGATTTTCGACATCTGGGATTGTGGTAAATGGTCAATTTCATAGAATGTTAATTTTCTTTAGTTCTCCAGAGAGTTGAAGAGGATTTTTAAAATGAATACCATGAATTCCTAAAGCCTCTGCGGCTTTTATGTTTCTTAGATTATCATCAACAAAGACAGTTTCATTGGCTTCAAGCCTATAGCGTGACAAGCTGATCTTATATATTTCAGGAAAAGGTTTCCTGGTTTTTTCTTCACCCGAGACAACAATTCCTTCAAACCATTGCAAGAAATCAAATTTCTTAAACGCGACTGGAAATGTCTCGGCACTCCAATTGGTCAAAGCGATTACCTTAAGATTAGGATTGTTTACACATAGTCGAAGTAATTCTACAGTTTCCTGAATTGCATCACCAAGCATTTCTTCCCAACGTCCATAATACATTTCTATCCATTCTTTATATTGAGGATAAAGTGCAACTCTATCGGCAGTTGCTTGGGCCAGGGGATAGCCTGCATCTTGGTTTTCATTCCAATCCATTGGACAAATTTCACGATAAAACCAAGCCAATTTTTCAGCATTGTTAAAGACATCTTTAAAAACATAATCGGGATTCCAGTCGATTAAAACTCCCCCAAGGTCAAATATTACATTCTTGAATTGTTTCATAGTGTATCGGATTCGGGTTTTTGTCCCATAAACATGAGATATGCTTTGAGAAAATTGTCAATATTTCCATTCAGTATTCCATCCACATCACTGGTTTCTTCTTGGGTACGTACATCTTTTACTAGTTTATAGGGTTGCATAACATAGTTACGTATTTGTGATCCCCATTCAATTTTCTTTTTGGACGCCTCTATTTCTTCTCGTGCAGCCATTTTTTTCTGTAATTCGATCTCATACAATTGCGACTTTAGTAATTGCATGGCCTTGGCTTTATTTTCAAGCTGAGAACGGGTTTCAGAATTTTCAATCATGATACCAGAAGGCGCGTGTCTTAGGCGAACAGCTGTTTCAATTTTATTTACGCCTTGACCACCTGCACCACTAGAGCGCATGGTTTCCCATGTTATTTCTGAAGAGTTGACAATGATCTCAATACTGTCATCGACCAAGGGATAAACATAGACAGAAGCAAAAGAGGTATGTCTTTTGGCATTGCTGTCAAAGGGAGAAATGCGTACCAATCGATGAACCCCATTCTCACCCTTTAGCCAACCAAAGGCAAAATCGCCTTCAATTTCAAGGGTAACGGTTTTTATTCCTGCGACATCACCAGCTTGATGGTTGAGCTCTTTGATTTTGAACCCTTGTTTCTCTGCCCACATAAGGTACATACGCATCAACATTTCAGCCCAATCACAACTCTCTGTACCTCCAGCACCCGCTGTAATTTGAAGAACAGCACTTAATGCATCCCCCTCATCAGAAAGCATATTGCGAAATTCTATGTCTTCTAAAACATCCAAAAGCTGTTGATGGGTTTCTTTGAGTTCATTTTCAGAAACATCTCCCATTTTATAAAAGTCATAAAGTACTTCTAGGTCATCAGTCAATTGCTTGGCAGCATTAAAGTCACTTACCCATTTTTTTAGGGTGCGTAAGTGCTTCATATGAATTTCTGCTTTTTTTGGATCATTCCAAAACGAAGGGTCTAGGGTAACTTCTTCTTCATTGCGGATTTGTATTTCTTTGGCATCAATGTCAAAGATACCTCCTTAACGCACCAAGGCGCTCAAATAGATCTTTCAGTTGATCTGATGTTAACATCTTTTTTTTTGTAAAAATAGAATTAAACTTTGCTTTATTCTTTTTCTAACAAATATTTTTAACTTGATGACTCAATTTTAACATATGAAACCAAAATTATCCCTTCTCATTTTTTTTAGTATGACTTTATGTATTGGCTATGGTCAACGCAAGCGAAAATCAATATCACCTCCACCGCCTCCTCCTGTATCAGTATTTTCAGTAGGTAAGGAATTCAAAGGCTTTTTTGATTTTAGTTATAACGACGACACCGGCAGCCTTCATCTCAAGGTTGATAAAAACAATCAAGTAGATAAACCCTTCCTATATGTCAATGGACTTAGTGCTGGGATTGGAAGTAATGACATTGGTTTAGATCGTGGTCAGTTGGGGAATGAACGCGTTGTTCATTTTTCTAAAATGGGTGATAAACTTATGTTGGTTCAGCCAAATCTGGACTACAGAAGTACTTCTGACAATCCCCTTGAACAGGCATCGATAGCGCAAGCATTTGCCCAATCTGTTTTATTTGGATTTTCCATTGTAGAAGCAACAGCCGATTATTACATCATTGACATGACTTCTTTTTTGATGCAAGATGCACATGGTGTTGCCCAGCGATTAAAAAGTTCAAAACAGGGAAACTATAGCGTTGACAAAAGTCGTTCGGCTATTTCGCTTGGTCGTACAAAGAATTTTCCGGATAATAGTGAGTTTGATGTTTTGCTTACCTTTAGTGGAAACCCACAGGGAGGCTTGATTCGTTCGGTTACGCCTTCGGCCAATAGCGTTTCGGTTCACCAGCATCATTCCTTTGTAAAACTGCCAGATGTACCTTTTAAAACGCGCAAGTTTGATCCGCGATCTGGAGCTATACCCTTCAGCTATAATGATTATTCAACTCCAGTAAATGAGTCAACAAGAAAGGTGTTTACCCTGCGTCACCGATTAGAGAAAAAAGACCCCAATGCACCCATGAGTGAGGCTGTAGAGCCCATAGTGTATTACTTAGACAATGGAACCCCAGAGCCTGTTCGCTCTGCTTTGTTGGAAGGAGGTGCTTGGTGGAATCAAGCCTTTGAAGCGGCAGGATATTCCAATGCATTTCAGCTAAAAATATTACCCGATGATGCCGATCCAATGGATGTGCGATATAATGTAATTCAATGGGTTCACCGTTCTACTCGAGGCTGGAGTTATGGTGCCAGTGTTGTTGATCCTCGTTCTGGAGAAATTCTTAAAGGGCATGTTAGCTTAGGTAGTCTTCGCATTCGCCAAGATTTTATGATTGCGCAAGCTTTGACAGATGCACCTTATGCAAATGGAAAAACAGATGATTCGCCCATGTTAGCATTGGCACTGGCTCGCATTCGCCAACTTTCTGCTCATGAAATTGGACATACCCTGGGCTTTGCGCATAATTTTGCAGCTAGTGTAAAAGATCGAGCTTCTGTAATGGACTATCCACATCCAACCCTTGAATTGGAAGACGGAATGATTAGATATGATGATGCCTATGCCATTGGAATTGGCGACTGGGACAAAGTTTCTGTAAAATATGCCTACAGCGATTTTCCTGAAGGTGTAAATGAAACTCAGGCATTGAATAGTATACTGGAAAAAAGTAGTGCTGAAGGGCATCGTTTTATTTCCGATCGTGATGCTCGCCCCATTGGAGGAGCTCATCCTTATGCACATTTGTGGGACAATGGCACAACTGCTGTAGAGGAATACGAGAATTTATTATCCATTCGAGAACTTGCTATGAAGAATTTCTCTATCGACCAACTCAAGGAAGGAGAGCCGATCTCCGTTTTACGCGATCGATTGGTTCCACTTTATTTTTTACATCGCTATCAGCTTGAGGCAATTGTTAAATTAATTGGGGGTCAAGAGTATGATTATGGAGTAAAAGGGGCGAAGCTTAATGCTGTAAAAACTGTTCCAGTTGGTGAACAACGTGCTGCTTTAAAAGCCATTACTAACTCTATGGCAGCCTCTAGTTTATCTATTCCTGAGCATATACGATCCATCTTACCTCCCTATGCTTATGGCTATGGTGCTTCGCGTGAAAGTTTTTCAACGCAAACAGGTTTGACCTTTGATCCAATGGGAGCTGCGCACACATTGAGTGATGCTATGTTGAGTATGCTGCTGCATCCACAACGTGCTTCACGCTTGTCACAACAAAAAGCCTTTGATGTAAATCAATTGGGATTATCAGAAACGATTTCAATTTTAATAAAAGAGGCCTTCAAAACAAGAGTTGTAGGAGGAGAGGCAAAAGCACTTCAAGCTGTGGTGCAAGGGAATCTTCTTCAACAGCTGATGCGTTTAGGGCAGAGTAAAGTTGTGCCCAATGCAGTCCGAGCAGAAGTACACGAGCAGTTGTATCAACTTAATGAATGGTTGAAAAAGCAGCATTCCTATGCAATGAAGCATTATTATCAAAACACAATTAAAAAGTACTTTGATCAACCTGATGCATTGACCCCATTTACTACACCCAAAATTCCAGATGGATCGCCCATTGGAACAAGCCTACGTTGTCAATAAATTATGGAAGTAAATTTAATCAGCGATACCGTTACCCGTCCATCTGAAGCAATGCTGTCGCATATGTTTCAATCTCCAGTTGGAGACGATGTATTTAAAGAGGATCCAAGCGTAAATGCCTTAGAAGAAAAGCTGGCGAAAATGTTTGGAAAAGAGGCGGCTTTGTTTTTTCCATCGGGAACCATGGCCAATCAAACCGCGATCAAATTGCATACTCAACCGGGGGAGCAAGTAATTTGTGATCATTACGCTCATATTTTTAACTATGAAGGAGGAGGAGCAAGTTTTAACAGTGGTGTTTCCTGTGCTTTAATTGAAGGAGAACGCGGAAGAATTACTGCTGCACAAATAAAAGAGAGAATCAATCCCGCAGATTTTTATCATTCCCCCAAAACCTCTTTGGTTGTATTAGAAAATACGACCAATAAAGGGGGTGGAGCCTGTTATGCTTCTGCCGAAATTGAAAAGATTCATCGACTGTGCAAAGAAGAAAATCTGGCTTTGCATTTAGATGGGGCAAGATTATGGAATGCAATGCGAGCAACTTCCACCTCGCCAAAATTTTATGGAGAACAGTTTGATACCATTTCTATATGTTTCAGTAAAGGCTTGGGAGCTCCCATTGGTTCTGCTTTATTGGGAAGCGAAGAACATATGCAAAAAGCCCTTCGGATTAGGAAAATGCTTGGTGGCGGAATGCGTCAGGCAGGATATTTAGCAGCTGCAGCAAGCTATGCCATTGATCATCATTGGCAAGATTTGGACAGTGACCATAGACGAGCGAAGGAATTGGGCGATGCTGTTTTGCAGCTTAAAGGAGTGAGTTTTTTGGCTCCAGTGGATACAAATATTGTTATTTTCGAACTAGAAACGCCTAAGATGGAAGCAAATTTTATGGCCGCTATGCAAGCTAGAAATATCCATTTGATTAGTATGGGGTCTGGAAAATTGCGTTTTGTGACTCACCGCGACTACAAAGAACACCACCACAATTATGTAATGGATTGTCTTAAAAATATAATTTTATAAATGAATTTTCTTTTTGCGAACTTAACTTTCCTAACTCAATGGAGACGCTTACTTTTGTGCTTTCCAATTTTACTATTGGCATGTAATACATCTCCTGAAATGAAACCAAATAAAACGCTTACACCTCCGCTAGCGGATCAAAAACCCTATCAACACAATATTCATGATGACATTCGAATGGATCCGTTTTATTGGTTGAAAGAACGTGAAAACCCCGAGGTAATTGATTATTTGGAGCGTGAAAACGATTATTACCAAAAATCGACAAAGCAGCTTGTTCCACTTCAAGAAAACCTTTTTGAAGAAATGAAAGCTCGTATCAAAGAGGAAGACAATTCTGTACCCTATTTTTATAATGGTTACTGGTACATTACTCGATATGAAAAAGGGCAAGACTATCCCATATATACCCGAAAAAAAGACAGCCTTACCGCTGCAGAAGAAATCCTATTTAACTGCAATGAAATGGCCAAGGGACATGCTTATTTTCGTTTGGTTGGAATTAATATTAGTCCCGATAATACCAAAGCTGTATTTGGAATTGACACTGTTTCAAGAAGGCAATATAGTTTGAAGGTTAAAGACTTTATTAGCGGCGAAATTAAAAGCACATCCATTGAAAACACAACAGGGAGTAGTGTTTGGGCGAATGATAATACCCACTTTTTCTTCACCAAAAAGAACCCAACAACACTGCGTTCTGAAGCGATTTATCGCCATTCTATGGACAATCTTATGGCCGAGAGTAATTTAGTTTTTGAAGAAAAAGATGAAACCTTTTCTACCTTTGTCTCTGGGTCGAAATCTGAGGAGTATATATTTATTGGGTCGTATAGCACCCTTTCGACCGAATACCAATATATAGATGCAAATACACCTTTAGGGAAGTTTAATGTTATCCAAAAACGAACACCAGATCTAGAATATAGTATCTCCCACTACGGTGATCATTTTTATATTTTCACCAATGCCGATAAGGCAGAAAACTATAAAGTGATGAAAACGCCAATTACAGCTACAGCAAAAGAAAACTGGGTAGAAGTTCTATCGCATCGACCTGAAGTTTTGATAGAAGACATTGAGTTATTCAATGACTATTGGGTGATCACAGAGCGTGAAAATGGTTTAGCTAAAGTTCGCATCAAACGATGGGATGGGACGGAAGATTATTATTTACCACTTGAGGGCGAAACCTATACTGTTTATACTTCGACCAATATTGCTTTCAACACCACAAAACTGCGCTACGTATATAACTCTATGACAACACCAAGTTCGGTAATTGAATTTGATATGGTCAACAAGACGGAGAATATTCTAAAAGAGCAAGAGGTCATGGGGGGCAAGTTTGATAAGTTAAATTATACATCCAAGCGACTATGGGCACCTGCAGCCGATGGAACAAAAATTCCTATTTCCTTGGTGTACCATAAAGACACCCCCCTAAATCAAAACACCCCAATCTTACAGTATGCCTATGGGTCCTATGGTTCTACAATAGATCCTGGTTTTTCGAGTACTCGTTTAAGTTTGTTGGACAGAGGCTTTGCTTTTGCTATTGCCCATGTTCGCGGAGGAGAATATCTAGGGAGAAAATGGTATGAAAATGGTAAAATGTTGCAAAAGAAGAACACCTTTACTGATTTTATTGATTGTTCAAAGCATTTAATCGCTCAAGGGCTAACCTCTGAAAAGCATTTATATGCCTATGGAGGCTCTGCAGGGGGTTTGCTCATGGGAGTTGTTGTAAACGATGCTCCTCAGCTTTATAATGGTGTTATAGCTGCTGTTCCATTTGTAGACGTAATTACCACCATGTTAGACGATACAATTCCTTTAACTACAAGTGAATATGATGAATGGGGAAATCCTAACGACAAGACTTATTATGATTATATGAAATCTTATTCACCCTATGATAATGTCAAAGAACAAGCCTATCCTAACCTCTTGGTTACAACTGGGCTGCACGATTCTCAGGTGCAATATTGGGAGCCAGCAAAGTGGGTAGCACGTCTTCGACTCAATAAAAAAGACGATACAGTACTTTTTCTAGACACCGATATGAATGCTGGCCATGGTGGGGCTTCTGGAAGATTTGACTCATTAAAAGAAACGGCAAAGAAATACGCTTTTCTCCTCGCTTTGGAAAACAGTGGTAACTAATTTTTTTTCATTAAATTTGTATTGTTTTTAAAAACACCAATATATGAAGCCTGGCTTTGAGTCTTTCCCCAACATACTTTCATTAATAGGAGACACCCCCCTTATTAAATTGAATAAAGTAGTTAAAAACTTCAAAGGAGACTTTTTTGCAAAATGGGAGGCTTACAATCCTGGTCACTCCAATAAAGACCGTATTGCACTTCATATTATCAATGAAGCAGAGCGTCAAGGACTAATCCAAGAGAACACTACAATTATTGAAACAACCTCTGGGAATACTGGTTTTAGCTTGGCTATGGTTTCCATGATTAAAGGCTATGAATGTATTCTTGCCGTAAGTTCTAAGTCCTCAGAAGATAAAATAAATATGTTGCGCTCAATGGGCGCTAAGGTATACGTTTGTCCAGCAAATGTGAAAGCTGATGATCCTCGTTCCTATTATCAAGTAGCCAAACGAATTCACGAGGAAACGAATAATTCCATATACATCAATCAATACTTCAATTCACTCAACGCCGATGCCCACTACAATTCAACGGGTCCAGAAATTTGGAAACAGACGGGGGGTGAAATAACGCATCTGATTGCCTGTAGTGGAACTGGAGGTACAATTTCTGGTTGTGCCCGTTACCTCAAAGAACAAAATCCTGCCATTCGAATAATTGGCGTAGATGCCTATGGGTCTGTTTTAAAAAAATACCACGAAACACAGGAAATAGATCCCAAAGAAATTTACCCATATCGTATAGAAGGATTGGGTAAAAATCTAATTCCTTCAGCTACAAACTTTGAGGTTATTGATAAATTTATAAAAGTTTCTGATGAGGAAAGCGCACATATGGCACGTTCCATCGCTCGGAAAGAAGGCATGTTTGTGGGTTATACCTCTGGCGCAGCAGTGCAAGCCATAAAACAATTGAGTGAAAAAGGTGAATTTGACCAAAACAGCAAAGTAGTCGCCATTTTCCCTGATCATGGCTCTCGTTATATGAGTAAAATATACAGCGATAAATGGATGAAAGAGCAAGGTTTTTTCGATTCCAATCATACAGAAGTACCCAATAAAATTGAATATATTCAATAGAAGTAGTATCCACGAAGAAAGAAAATGTAGATGAAAGACATATTTGAACGTATATTAGAGAATAAAGGACCTCTAGGGAAATGGGCATCAGTAGCCGAAGGTTATTTTGTTTTTCCCAAATTAGAGGGACCCATTTCTAATCGAATGAAATTTAATGGGAAGGAAGTAATTACCTGGAGCGTAAACGATTATTTAGGTTTAGCGAACCAACCCGAAATAAGAAAGGCTGATGCAGATGCAGCTGTCAAATATGGATCTGCGCACCCCATGGGTGCACGAATGATGTCGGGTCATACCGACCTTCATGAACAGTTGGAAAGAGAATTAGCTGAGTTTGTTGAAAAAGAGGCAGCATATGTGCTTAACTTCGGTTATCAAGGAATTCTTTCTACCATTGATACATTGGTGTCAAAAAACGATGTCATTGTATACGATGTAGATGCACATGCTTGTATTATTGATGGAGTTCGTCTTCATCCAGGGAAAAGGTTTACCTATCAACACAACGATATTGAAAGTCTAGAGAAAAACCTTGAAAGAGCCACTAAAATGGCAGAGCAGACAGGCGGAGGTATTTTAGTAATTTCTGAAGGTGTGTTTGGAATGCGAGGAGAACAAGGTCGTCTAAAAGAGATTGTTGCCTTAAAAGAAAAGTTTAGTTTCAGATTTTTAGTTGATGATGCGCATGGTTTTGGAACCCTTGGTGCCAGAGGAGCTGGTGCAGGAGAGGAGCAAGGTATTCAAGATGATATAGATGTATATTTTGCCACTTTCGCAAAATCAATGGCTTCAACAGGTGCTTTTATTGCAGCAGATAAAGAAATTATTGATTACCTAAAATACAATATGCGTTCGCAAATGTTTGCCAAATCCTTACAGTCTGTTTTGGTTGAAGGTGCGTTGAAAAGACTTGACATGTTGCGTAATCGTCCAGAATTTAAAGCAAAATTGTGGGACAATGTAAATGCACTTCAGAATGGTCTAAAGGAGCGTGGTTTCGATATTGGAACTACCCAAAGCTGTGTAACTCCAGTTTACTTAAAAGGGAGTATTCCTGAAGCAATGGTTTTGGTCAAGGATTTACGCGAAAACTATGGAATTTTTTGTTCCATAGTAGTTTATCCAGTGGTGCCTAAAGGTTTAATTTTATTGCGCTTAATTCCTACAGCTTCACATAATATGGATGATGTTTCAATTACACTAGAAGCATTTTCTGCGATACGAGAAAAACTTGAAAATGGGATTTATAAACGTATGTCTGCGGCCATCTCTGTAGCCTAAGTTATCATTTATGAGAAAGTAAAAAAGACGCTTTAAAAGCGTCTTTTTTTTTTGAGATTCTCTTCTATAATGATTAATCATTCAACATCACCGGCATCACTAACATGGTAATATGTTCTCCTTCTTCGACATCGTCAAGCGGAGTAATGATTCCAGCTCGGTTGGGCATGGACATGGCTAAGGAAATTTCTTCTGCACCTAGATTGTTTAGCATTTCAATTAAGAACCTTGAGTTAAATCCAATTTGAAGATCATCTCCCGCATAGCTACAACTGAGGCGTTCTTCAGCCTTATTACTAAAGTCATAATCTTCAGCAGAAATATTTAATTCAGCACCGGCAATTTTTAGACGAATTTGATGTGTTGTCTTGTTTGAAAAGATACTTACACGACGCAAGGAATTGAGTAATGTTTCTCTGTGGATCGTAAGTACGTTGGGATTTTCTTTTGGAATTACTGCCTCATAATTTGGGTATTTGCCTTCAATTAATCGACAACTAAGGGTGGTTGATCCAAAAGAAAACTGTGCATTGGTTTCATTGTATTCTACATTGATGTCTTCTTCACTTCCTTGTAAAATCCCTTTCAGGATTTGAAGTGCCTTTTTTGGCATAATAAATTCTGCGGTACCCGTGGCTGTTACATCCGAACGAGTGTATTTAACAAGCTTGTGAGCATCTGTAGCAACAAAAGTTAGCCCTTCAGTCGAAAACTGAAAAAACACACCGCTCATCACAGGGCGAAGATCATCGTTTCCAGAAGCAAAAAGGGTGGTGTTGATCGCATTGGCAAGAGTATCCCCCATGATTATTGTCTTGCTTGGGTCTTTTATATGTACCGCTTTTGGAAACTCATCACCAGCTAGATAAGCAAGGCTGTATTTTCCATTGTTTGCACTAATTTCAATGGTATTGTTTTCAGCTGAAAAGGTGAGGGGTTGTTCAGGAAATGTTTTTAGCGTATCCAATAGTAACCGCGCTGGAACAGCTATATTAGCTGTTGAAGTTGATTCTACACTTATGCTAGCAGACATACTTGTTTCTAGATCAGAGGCAGTAATGGTGAGTCTGTCTTGATTTAGTTCGAACAAGAAATTGTCGAGTATGGGTAATGTATTAGAAGTGTTTATTACACCTCCTAATACTTGCAATTGCTTTAATAAATGACTACTGGAGACAATGAATTTCATGGGCTTATTATTTATACATTCAAATATATTTGAAAAGCCTGCAACGGGAAAAGAAACTTATTAAAAGTTATTGACGAAATTGTTGCTTTCTTCTTAGATATAGAATCAAAAATAATAGCCCCAATAGAATCAATGGTGTGAGAAAAGCGGTATTGCGTAATGCAGTCCTTTTTTCGTTTAACACAGCAGCGTCTAAAAAGGCAAGTTGAATGTCTTTGGAACGAAGATTGAGGCGGTCTTCTTCCCCAATAAGATAGTGTACCGTATTGTGCAAAAAACTTTTGTTCGCATATAAATTGTTAGTCCACTTATCGTAGCCTAATTCCAAAGGTTCACCACTATTCAATTGATTTTCAGCAATATTTCCATCAGAAAAAAGAGCCATTCTGGCAGATTTAACCGCTTTAGGTGCCGTCCATGCAAAGGGAGCAATCCTGTTGGCAAAAAGAGAGGGAAATTCTCCTTCAAGCAATACAGCGGTTATCATTCCGTCTTCGTTAAATTCAGATGGTTTTAGCGGTTGGGTCGCTTCTTTTAATGCAATAATGAATGGTGGAGTTTTACGCTTAGATCGGTTAGAGGTAGTTAATAGTATCGTTTTTTTAAGCGTATTTTCGAGAGTGTCAATTGAGCTGGTAAAACGATGATGTACATTGCCAATTGCGCTCCCAATAGGATGATCTTCGGTGGGTTGCACCAAAGGGTGATACACCCAAGGATAGGGTTTGTATTCAGATGAAGCATTTTCTCCCTGCGCCAGTACAATTGGAGCACTGTAAAGATCGGTAATGATGTCTTTGTTTAAACGAACACCATATTTAAAGAACAATTCGTCTAACTCAAGCTCTACGGGATATACTACCGCGTCGCCTTGCAAAACAAACAAACTGTCTTGGGCAACAGCCACAGGATCAATAAAGAAAAGACTATTTCCTCCTTGTTGGATGTATTGATCAAAAATATATTTTTCTTCATTTGAGAAAATTTCTTTTGGATTGGAGACTAATAGAAGATCAAATCGATTTAAATTCTCTAGGGTTTTTTCGGGTGTATCGGCTAGTGCTTTGAGATCAAAAGGGGATAGATTGTAATAAGGTTGAAGTCCTTGCAGAAAACTCAATATTTTTTTATCCTCAGAAGTTCCATGGGATTTGATGACTGCAATGCGTTTTTTCTTCTTGATTAATAACTTGTGCATCCCATCAAGAATATTGTATTCTAATTGCTGAATGGATTGTTCTATACGTCCTTCTGGAGTGTCCCCTAAGTTTTTCTGAAGTAAGCCAACGCGAGATGACTTATTACCCATATTGAGAATCATCCACGGTACAACGACTGTTTGAGCTGTAGATTGATTTTCTTGGTCAATTTCGATTTCTGGATTCAAGCCATAGCTGTAGAGATCTTTAATGGTCTGTTCGGTATTTGTGTTTTCGGCAAAGGGATTTATAAAATCATATTGAACAAAGGGGTTGATTCGCGTTAATTGGTTTAAAAAAACCGTTAACTCTGCACGTAAACGCTTGTAATTTGACGGTAAATCTCCCCCAAGTAATACCTCAATTGTGATAGGACTTTCTAGCTGTTCTATAGCTGTGACGGTATTTTCTGAAAGCGTATATCGTTTGTCTTTGGTCAAATCCCACTGTTTGTCAATCGCCGAAATTCCTTTCATACATAAAGCAATTCCTATCAGGAAAAAAATTAGCGCATTAGAAGGGTTAATTCTTTTCATCGACTGCGTTTTTCGAGGTTGAGGTAGGTCCAGTAAAGGAAAAAGGCGGTTTGTAAACAGAAGTACAGCATATTTGACAAACGAAGCACCCCTTTGTTCAATTCAGCATAATGGTGCTGGAATGAAATGCTTTTGACGAGTGTATAGGTATAAAAATCGGAAAAAAGTAGTGCCAATTGCTGCCAACCATAAAAATAAAACACACCAACAAAAACGGCAATCAAAAAAGCAGAAAAAGGACTGTCAACTAGGGTAGAAGCCCACAGACTTATGGCTGCCAAAGACATGGCCAAGAGTAAAAGACCTATGAAGGACCCAATATAAACACCATAATCAATGTATTGGTTGGGAAGTAAAGCATTGTTAATGAGGTAGAGGTAAAAAATGCTTACACTTAGCCCCAATAGTAGTAGAAATATGACGGCAAAAAACTTTCCTAGAATCAATTCAATCTTTGACAAAGGTTTGGTAAGGAGGAGCTCCAAAGTCCCTAATTTAATTTCTTCCGAAAAAGATTTCATTCCAAGGGCGGGTAAGAGAAAAATGAGTAACCATGGATTGAGTTCAAAAAATAGATTGAGGTCACCAAAACCAGCATCCAAAATATTCCAAGCTGAAGGAAAAACCCATAACAAAAGTCCATTGAACAATAAAAAACTTCCCAACAAGGAGTAGCCCAATGGACTATAAAATAAACTGGCTAATTCTCGTTTAAAAATCGTCCACATATTAATGAAATTCAATGGTTACTGAGGTTCTGAAATCTAAGCCAAATAAACTTTTGGCGCTTCCTACTTTTGATGGATTACTTTTGTAGATGCAAAGTTCTAAATGCCCAGCTGCATTCCACAGGGCTATTTTTTTTCCTTCTTCTTCTCGTTTTTCCCTTGGAACATCAAAGTTAATTGCTTCGGTATATGAATTGTAGATGGAATGGAATTTTACTGTTTGGGCATAGATGGTAAAGGAACGTGTTTTTTGGATTTCCAAAAATTCTTTTTTGCGAATGTTTGTGACCACATTACCAAAATTATCGATGTAAATAACACTGCCAATCAATTGAGTTTTGGCGTCATTTATTACCGGACGTATACCAATTACTTCCTTGAGTTTCTCGATTGGTTTAGCGACTACATCCAGGCTTCCATTTCGGGCTAAATGCGCAGCAACCTTAACAAAAACATCGAGCACAGGGAAGGAGGAAATAATAGAGTTGTGAATATTAATTTCACCTATTCGCTCGTATTTCATGTCTTCTATAATAAGTGCAAATATACCGTTGTTTGCTCCCACAAAGAAGTGCCCATTGTATTGCATAATGATATGTTCGTTTTCGGGCGTAAGTTCAGAATCTACGCCAACAATATGAATAGTTCCCTTTGGAAAGCTGGCAAAAGCATTTTTAAGAATATAGGCAGCTTCCGTATGATTGAATGGACTAATTTCGTGTGAAATATCAATCACCTTTGCTGCTGGGGCTTCTTGCAGAAGAGCGGCTTTGATTACAGAAACAAAATAGTCTTTATGTCCAAAATCGGTAGTCAAAGTAATAATCGACATAAAGTTGTTTTTATTTGAGATTAGATTGAAACGAAAAACGTAAATTTGAATACAAACTTACGAAACTGAACGTATAATCTTTAATCGAAACAGATATTGAACGAAATTGAAATTGAACTAAGTGAGGTTGATCCCCAAGCATTTTTTGGAGAACAGAACAAAACGATTGAGCAATTACGTACCTATTTCCCTAAGCTTAAGATAATTGCACGTGGAAATAAGATAAAAGCTCTAGGAGAAGAAGAGGTCTTGGAAGTGTTTGAAAAGCGAATTGACATGTTGGTTGCTCACTTTGGCAAATTCAATTCCCTTGACAGTACCGCTTTAGAACTCATTTTATCTTCCGATGGCTTCAAAGACTATGAACCCACTAGCGATAAGGAATCATTTATCCTGCATGGCATCGGGGGAAAAACCATTAATGCTAAGACCTTTAATCAACAACGTTTAGTTGAATTAAGTAAAAAGAACGATATGGTTTTTGCCATCGGTCCCGCTGGAACAGGAAAAACCTATACCAGTGTTGCTTTGGCTGTAAAAGCTTTAAAAGAAAAACAAGTCAAAAGGATTATTTTGACGCGTCCTGCCGTAGAAGCTGGAGAGAATTTAGGGTTTTTGCCAGGTGATATGAAAGATAAGTTAGATCCCTATATGCAGCCATTATATGATGCACTGCGTGACATGATTCCTTCTGAACGTTTGGCTTCCTATTTGGAAAAAGGAACAATTCAAATAGCACCATTAGCCTTTATGCGCGGTAGAACACTTGACAATGCTTTTGTAATTTTAGACGAAGCACAAAACACTACCCATGCTCAAATGAAAATGTTCCTAACTCGAATGGGGCCAAATGCCAAATTCATCATTACTGGGGATCCGGGTCAGATTGACCTCCCAAGAAGGGTTATATCTGGACTAAAAGAGGCCCTTTTGATACTAAAAGAAACCAATGGAATTGGTATGTTATTTCTTGACGATAAGGATGTTATTCGTCACCGATTGGTTAAAAAAGTGATCAATGCATATAAAACCATAGAACATCAGAATTAATGAACACGCTTTTATCAACTAGCTTTTCACTTCCTGGCCAGCTAGCCAAATATACAGGAAAAGTAAGGGAAGTAATTTCTCTCGAAAATGACAGATTGGTCATGATTGCTACAGATCGGCTCTCAGCTTTTGATGTTGTAATGCCTAAAGGAATTCCATATAAAGGACAAATATTGAATCAGATAGCAACGCAAATGCTGGAGGCTACAAGAGATATTGTTCCCAACTGGCTAGAATCTACACCAGATCCTTCGGTTTCAATTGGTCAACGTTGTGAACCTTTTAAAGTGGAAATGGTAATAAGAGGCTATATGTCTGGCCATGCTGCTCGTGAGTACAAGGCAGGAAAGCGATTATTGTGTGGTGTTAGTATGCCAGAAGCTATGGTTGAAAACGATGCCTTTCCGTCTCCCATCATTACCCCAGCTACTAAGGCTGAAGAAGGACATGATGAAGACATTTCTCGAGAAGAAATCATACGACAAGGAATCGTTTCTGAAGAAGATTACATTCAATTGGAAGCCTATACCCGTGCCTTATTTAAGCGAGGTTCTGAACTTGCCGCCGCCAAAGGATTGATCTTGGTTGACACAAAATATGAATTTGGAAAAACTAAAGATGGAACCATTCTTTTGATTGATGAAATTCATACGCCAGATTCTTCCCGCTATTTTTATGCTCATGGCTATGAAGCTCGCCAAGCAGCGAACGAACCCCAAAAGCAACTCTCCAAAGAATTTGTGCGTCAATGGCTCATTGAAAATGGATTTCAAGGACTAGATGGACAAGTTGTTCCTGAAATGTCGGATGATTATATAGAACAAGTATCCAATCGATACATTGAATTATATGAAAAGATTACTGGAAAAAAATTCGTTAAAGCAGATGTTTCGCAAATTGAAGCACGTATCGAAAAAAATATTCTCACCTATTTAGATCATAAGTAGTCAAAAACGCAGATTTAATTCTACTAGAATAGTTTTCAACGAACATTGTTAATTTTTTTAGGAATCAATAGGATTCGTTAAGCCTACGAAGCTTTATATTAGCGAGTAATTCACCATGTCTGAAAACGTACAATATACCGAAGATAATATCAGGTCCCTCGACTGGAAGGAGCATATTCGTATGCGCCCCGGAATGTACATTGGTAAATTGGGTGATGGTTCTTCGCCAGATGATGGGATATATATCCTCATCAAGGAAGTTCTCGACAATTGTATCGATGAATTTGTTATGGGCGCTGGTAAAACCATCGAAATCAAAATAGTAGATTCACAAGTTGTTATTCGTGACTATGGCCGTGGAATTCCACTTGGAAAGCTAGTAGATGTGGTATCCAAAATGAATACAGGTGGGAAATACGATTCCCGTGCATTCAAAAAGTCTGTGGGTTTAAATGGAGTAGGAACCAAGGCAGTAAACGCCCTTTCATCTTCCTTTATTGTAGAATCCATTCGTGATGAAAAGACAAAATTGGCTTCTTTTGAATCGGGTTCTTTGATTGAAGAAGGAGAGATTAATCCCTCTAAAGCAAGACGAGGGACTAAGGTTACGTTTACTCCAGATCAAACCATTTTTAAGAACTATAAATTTAGAGCTGAGTACATTGTAAAGATGATTAAAAACTATGTCTACCTCAATCCAGGTTTGACCATAGATTTTAATGGTGAGAAGTACTTTTCTGAAAATGGTTTAAAAGACCTATTGGAAGATATTGTCAATGAAAATGATTTACTGTATCCAATTGTTCATTTACGTGGCGACGATATTGAGGTTGCTCTCACACATAGTAAAACGCAGTACAGTGAAGAATATCATTCCTTTGTGAATGGCCAAAATACAACCCAAGGAGGTACGCATCAAGCTGCGTTTAGAGAAGCACTAGTCAAAACAATCCGTGAGTTTTTTGGAAAAAATTACGACGCCTCTGATGTTCGTAAGTCTGTCATTGCTGCAATCAGTATAAAAGTAATGGAGCCAGTTTTTGAATCACAAACAAAAACAAAATTAGGCTCAACTGAAATGGGTGACGGTATGCCAACGGTTCGCTCCTATATCAATGATTTCCTTGGAACGCAGTTGGATAACTTTCTCCACAAAAACCCAGATACTGCTGCCAGTATTCAGCGGAAAATAATGCAGGCAGAGAAAGAACGCAAAGAGCTCTCCGGAATCCGAAAGCTGGCTCGTGATCGTGCTAAAAAAGCGAATTTACACAACAAGAAATTACGTGATTGTAGGGTACATCTTGGAGATTTAAAGAAAGACCGACGCCTGGAGTCGACCATGTTTATTACCGAGGGAGATTCGGCCAGTGGTTCCATTACCAAATCTCGTGATGTAAATACACAAGCCGTTTTTAGTCTCAGGGGTAAGCCATTGAATACCTATGGGATGACCAAGAAGATTGTTTATGAAAACGAAGAATTCAATCTCCTACAAGCAGCATTGAATATTGAAGATGGCTTGGAAGATCTTCGCTACAATAACATTGTTATCGCAACCGATGCCGATGTTGATGGTATGCACATTCGTTTGCTTCTGATCACTTTTTTCTTGCAATTTTTCCCAGAATTAATCAAAGAGGGACATTTATATATTCTACAAACGCCCTTGTTCAGGGTACGAGATAAAAAAGAAACCATTTATTGTTATTCAGAAAATGAACGGCTTAACGCATTGAGTAAGCTACGCGGGAAACCGGAAATTACTCGATTTAAAGGCTTGGGTGAAATATCACCTGATGAATTTAAATTCTTCATTGGTGAAGACATTCGCTTAGATCCAGTAATGCTTGACAAAGGCACGACAATCGAACAATTGTTGGAATTTTATATGGGAAAAAACACTCCTATCCGGCAAGAATTCATCATCAATAATCTGAAAGTAGAATTAGATTTGGCAGAATTGGACGCATAATATGGAAGAAAAAGAATTCTACGAAGAAGATACATCTACTGGTCAAGATTCCCTGATAAAAGTTACTGGAATGTATAAGGATTGGTTTTTGGACTATGCCTCTTACGTAATTCTTGAACGTGCTGTTCCAGCAATTGCTGATGGTCTAAAGCCTGTTCAGCGTCGTATTCTTCATTCCATGAAAGATTTGGACGATGGCCGCTACAATAAGGTGGCCAATATTGTTGGGCACACCATGCAGTATCACCCGCATGGAGATGCAAGTATAGCAGACGCCATGGTCCAAATTGGACAGAAAGATTTACTCATTGACATGCAGGGTAACTGGGGAAATATTCTCACTGGAGACCGTGCCGCGGCTTCTCGATATATTGAGGCACGTTTGTCAAAATTTGCCCTTGAAGTTGTTTTTAGTCCAAAAGTAACCGATTGGCAACTGTCCTATGACGGAAGAAAGAATGAACCTGTTCATTTACCCGTCAAGTTTCCATTGTTGTTGGCACAAGGTGCAGAAGGTATTGCCGTTGGCCTTTCAACAAAAATTCTTCCACACAACTTCAATGAGCTTTTACAGGCTAGTGTTGCCTATCTAAAAGGAAAAAAATTCACATTATATCCTGATTTTCAAACGGGTGGAGTTATTGATGTTCAGAATTATAATGATGGACTTCGAGGGGGAAAGGTACGTGTTCGTGCAAAAATTAATGTTCGTGACAAGAACACCCTTGTCATTAATGAAATTCCATTCAGCACAACAACCTCTACCTTGATTGACTCTATTCTTAAGGCAAATGAGAAGGGGAAGATAAAAATCAAAAAAATTGAGGATAATACTGCGGCCGAAGTTGAGATATTGGTTCATTTGCCCCCAGGTATTTCACCCGATAAAACAATAGATGCTTTGTTTGCATTTACAAGCTGTGAATCGTCTATTTCGCCCTTGGGTTGTGTCATTATAGATCATAAGCCACAATTTATTGGGGTGACAGAGATGTTGAAAATTTCGACAGATACTACAGTTAACACACTCAAGAAAGAATTAGAATACAAGCTTCAAGAACTTGAAAATCAATGGCATTACGCCTCACTTGAACGAATATTCATCGAGAATAAAGTATATCGCTTAATTGAAGAAGAAGAAACTTGGGAAGGTGTTTTAAAGGCTATAGACGACGGGATTAAGCCTTTTATTTCTCATTTAAAGCGACCTGTGGTAGAAGAAGATTTAGTTCGTTTAACCGAAATCCGAATTAAGCGTATTTCAAAATTTGACATTGATAAGGCACAACTTCGTATTGATGCTTTGGAAGGCGAAATTGCAGGTGTAAAGCATCATTTGGATAATCTCATCGATTTTGCAATTGATTATTTCAATGGCTTAAAAAAGGAATACGGAAAGGATAAAGAACGTAAATCAGAAATAAGAACTTTTGATGATGTTGATGCCAAAAAAGTTGTGGTGCGCAACCTGAAGCTATATGTAAACCGTCAAGAAGGTTTTGTGGGGACTTCCCTAAAACGCGATGAATATGTTTGTGATTGTGCAGATATCGATGATATAATTGTGTTTACCCGATCCGGGAAAATGCAGGTTGTAAAAGTAGACAGCAAAGTATTTGTGGAGAAAGACATCATTCATGTGGCTGTTTTCAAGAAAAAAGATGTGCGTACCGTTTATAATGTTATCTATAGGGATGGAAAATTAGGCACATCCTATATTAAGCGTTTTGCGGTCACAGGAGTTACTCGCGATAAATTTTATGAAATCACCCAAGGAAAATCTGGCTCTCATTTGTTGTACTTTAGTGCAAATCCAAACGGAGAAGCAGAAACGGTTTCCATTGTTCTCCGCAATACTGGTCAGGCAAAAAAGCTCAAATGGGAATTGGATTTTGCCGATCTACAGGTCAAAGGAAGAGGCGTAAAGGGAAATATTGTAACCAAGTACAATGTATTAAAGGTTGAGTTGAAAGAAAAGGGCGTTTCTACGTTAAAGCCCCGTAAGATATGGTTTGACGATACCGTATTAAAACTTAATTTAGACGGAAGAGGAAAACTATTGGGTGCATTTAGAGGAGAAGACAAGCTCTTGATCATAAACAATAAGGGGATTTCCAGAACAGTCACTCCAGAAATGACGCTGCACTTTGATCAGATTCCAGATATCTTAGAGCGTTGGGTGGAAACAAAACCCATAACAGCCATTTACTTTGATCCTGAAAAGGAGCGCTATTTTATCAAGCGTTTTCTTATCGAAAATGAAAATAAAGAAGATTCCTTTATCAAAGAAGACGGGGATTTGGTCTATGTTACTACCGAATGGCGCCCAGTCATTGAAATTCACTTTGTAAAACCTAGAGGTGGAGACGAATTACCCGTAAAAGAGATCAATGTTGAAGAGTTTATCGCTATTAAAGGATTCAAGGCTTTAGGGAATCAATTGAGCACTACAAAAATCAAATCGGTTGTTTTAAAAGATAGCTTACCCTATGAGGTAGAAGAACCCACAATAGTAGAAGAACTTGATGTGAATGATCCAGAAGATGTCTCTGAGGGTGAAGAGCCTCAGACAAAATTAGATTTTTAAGGGGTAATTAGTTCATCACTTAGTTTAACAATCGTACCACGTTGCTTGTTCTTTTGATCTCCAACCAAAGTATATTCAAAAACATATTCATCTTTATTAGTGGTAAGTATCTTAATGCTAATGGGGCGCTTGTCTTGATTTGATATTGGGTTTAATTTGGTCAAGACACATTCACAGGGATTGATCCACCGTATACGAGCAGAATCAATTTTTTCATTGAAATATTCTATTTCTAAATTTTCAGAGCGAAGAAAGGTGGAAGTTTGTAACTGATTGCCTATGATCTGCTTAAATTGAAAAGTTCCACGATGAAATTCTTCGCAATTGCGTTCCACAGAGTAGCAACTCAAAAACAATGTAAATCCTATAATAATTAAGGCAAGTCTTCCCATCTTTTTTTGTAAAAATACTACCTTTTGGTATAAGCTTCAAAACTTCCATCAGCATAATAATGGACAATTTTAATCAGCTCTTCATTTTTGACTGAAATCATTTGCTTTGGCGTTGGAATAATTTCATTCTCAACCAATGTGGGCGTTTCCATTGGAGTAGGAGCAGTGGGTGAACTAATATCTGCATTCCCTTCTCCTTTTAATAACCATGAAAAACTTACTTCCTCAAAGCTAGCTTCAATTTTCGCTAAAAAATCTAAACTAGGTTTATTTCGTCCAGAAAGAATGTGGGAAATGCTAGAGCGCTGCACACCAATTCGATCAGCAAAAGACGAGGCACTCAGCTCATTTTCCTTTATGATGGTTTGTATACGATGTACAATTTCATCTATGTTTAACATTGTAATCAAATGGATTATTTATGGCAATATATGAATTTATTTAATAATATTAAAGGCTATAATCACACAATATTGATGAATCTTCACTTCAATTTATTGTCATAAAGTAATCATTAATAGCATTTTATGATTAAAATAGTGCGAATATAGCAAAATAAGTTACATTGATAAACAAATGAATCGTTTTTAAAGATACATTTGTAACATATCATTGTTTACAAATAGCAACAATCGATAGTTTACTTTTGTAATATGAAAGCTGTAAACAACAATCGTTATTTTCCTCCTGATTCATTTCTAGATGCTTTTAAGGCTTTGAAACTTGGATTGCTACTCGATCAAATTGGAAGGTCTGAGGAAGATAGACCCATCTATAGCCTAACCATTGGAACTGGAAGAAAGAAAGTGCTCGCTTGGTCGCAAATGCATGGAAACGAGACTACAACTACCAAGGCCTTATTGGACCTCTTGGTTTACTTAGAGACGACAGCCGAAGGAATTAGGCTTAAAGAGGGAATTTGCCTTCGTATCATATTTCAGCTAAACCCTGATGGCGCATTGCGCTACACACGATTAAATGCCAATAATGTTGACCTCAATAGAGATGCCCTTGACCAAACCCAGGGTGAGACACAATTACTTATGCAGCAGTATGAATCATTTGCACCAGATTATTGCTTAAACCTACATGGTCAACGCACCATTTTTGCTGCGGGCAACACTTCTAAGCCGGCTACACTGTCATTTCTAGCTCCTTCGGCCGATGAGAATCGATCGATTACACCCGCTAGGGAGCGTGCAATGCAATTAATTGCAGCTTTGGTAGACCCATTTGCTGTTTCAGAAGAATGGGGCATAGGTCGCTATGACGATGGCTTTAACCTGAATTGTGTTGGGGATTATTTCACCGCAAAGGGTACGCCTACTTTGCTCTTTGAAGCAGGGCATTTTCCAAACGATTACAATAGACTTCGAAGCAGAGAGTTTATTCAGACGGCCTTAGTCAATGTACTTCAATCTATTGATTCAAAGGGATTTATGCGATTTTCGACTGAAGATTACCATGCCATCCCAGAAAACTTCAATCACCTCAGAGACATTGAATACAAGAACGTTACAATTGTAAATAATAAAGAATTAACAAAATCATCCCTTTTTGTGCAATACACGGAAAAACTAGTAGATGGAAAAGTCTGTTTTATACCCGAATATGTTGGGAGTCAAGAAGATTGGAAAGGCTTGACTATTGTAGATCTCATGCACAAAAATGAAAAAAATCCAATTGATATTAACGAATCCTCAGATAAAATCATTGTAATGCTAAATTTATTGCTATAATTTTAATGAAATAGCTTATTTTTGCCAGGATGTACAATAAATACTATAATTTACTAAGCTATGAGTAAAATTAAGCTGGATGACATAGATCATCAAATATTGGATATTCTAATTGACAATACTCGAGTACCTTTTACTGATATTTCCAAGCGTTTATTAATTTCTGCTGGTACAGTACATGTTCGCGTTAAGAAAATGGAAGAGGCTGGCATCATTAAGGGTTCATCGCTCAATCTGGATTATGAGAAATTGGGCTATTCGTTCATTGCCTATATTGGCATTTTTCTTGAAAAAAACAATGCTACTCAACAGGTGTTGAAAGACCTAGAAGCAATTCCAAATATAACGGTTGCTCATATTACCACAGGAAAATTTAATATTTACTGCAAGGTTCGTGCTCGCGACACTATGCATGCCAAGGAATTGATTTTCATGATTGACGATATCCCTGGTATTTCTCGCACCGAAACCATGATTTCCCTAGAAGAAAGCATCAATGATAAAAAACGTCTAATGCACAGTATATTCAACGAATTATAATTATTTAAAAAACTTATATGGCCCGCAAAACAAAGTTAGAACGCTTCAATGATAACGTTTTATCAAAGTTTGAAATCTATAATAGCCTTTTTTTAACCCTACCTTTTGACAGTATTGCGCAAACTTCATTGTACTTGCCCTTGTTTTCAGATTATTGTAAAAAAGGATTTGAGCAAAAAAAATCTCCTCTTGAAATTATTGAAGGATTTATTTCTGTTTATGGAAATGAGTTGAGTGAAAAAGAAATTCAGAACCTACTCTTTGGCTTTATTCAATATATCGAGCGACAAGTCGTTCTTTTTGATGCAATTGAAGACGCTGCTTTTGCAGAAGTTAATAATATGCATGGTAGAGGAACAATCCGCTACATCAAAGAAGAAACCTTTGGAAGAGGGAAGACAGAGGAGCTCAAGGAATATTTAAACCGTTTCAATGTTCGCATTGTTTTAACAGCGCATCCTACACAATTTTATCCAGGATCTGTATTGGGAATCATCAATGACCTTTCCATTGCCATCAAACAGGATAACCTTGAACAGATAAAAGAATTGCTAATGCAATTGGGGAAAACCCGTTTTTTCAACAAGGCAAAACCCTCCCCATTTGACGAGGCTGTGAGCTTATTGTGGTTTTTGGAAAATGTCTTCTATCATTCAGCTAGCCTAATCTATGGTTATATTCAACGACATATTCTTGAAGATGAGGAAATCGAAAACACCTTGTTTAACTTTGGTTTTTGGCCGGGAGGTGACCGAGATGGAAACCCCTTTGTAACACCAGAAATATCATTACAAACAGCCAATAGATTGCGCTATTCCATCCAACGTAATTACTACAGAGACTTGCGTCGTTTAAAACGAAAAATTACTTTTGATGAAGTAGACGAAAGAATCGCTTTCCTTGAAGAGGGAATGTACAGTACACTATTGTATCCAGAGCAAGGAGAGAAAATAAGCCTTTCGTTTTTGATTGCCGAATTAAAAGCGATTAAGACAATTTTAATTGAGAAGCACAACGGCATTTATGTCAATGAAATAAATGATTTGTACAATAAGGTAAAGCTGTTTGGTTATCATTTTGCCTCCTTGGACATTCGTCAAGATTCACGTGTGCATCAAAATGTATTTGATACAATTATTTCGCATCCCAATATTCAGCAATATGTTGAAAACCTCCCAGCAAATTACTCAGCATTGCCGATTGAAGAGCGAATTCAAGTTTTACCAAGCTTAAAAGGAAATGTGCCGGCCAATATTTTTGCGGATGAATTGACAATGCATACCCTAGGTTCTATCTATGCAATGAAGGAAATTCAAGCAATGAATGGCGAGCGAAGTTGTAACCGTTATATCATTTCAAATTGCGGAAGCTTGGAAAGTATACTTCAGTTGTTTGCTATGCATCGTTTATGCGATTGGAATGAGCCCACAGTTGATATTATCCCCTTATTCGAAACAGTAGACGATTTGTTGGCGGCTGAGCAAATCATGCAGGAATTGTACTCAAACCAAGCTTATAGAGTTCATCTTGAGAAGCGAAAAAACAAGCAAACAATTATGCTAGGTTTTTCTGACGGTACCAAAGATGGAGGTTATATCATGGCCAATTGGAGTATCTATAAGGCAAAGGAAATGCTTTCAGAAGTTTCAAAATCTTTTGGTATTGAAGTTGCCTTTTTCGATGGAAGAGGGGGCCCACCAGCACGTGGAGGAGGAAATACGCATCAGTTTTATGCTTCGCTAGGAGAAAAAATCAGTGCCAATGATATTCAAATTACGATCCAGGGGCAAACCATTAGTTCTAATTTTGGAACCCAAGACTCGAGTCAGTTTAACCTAGAACAATTGTTGAGTTCGGGAATACAGAACCAAGTTCTTGAGGGCAGAAGAATATCCTTGAGTGACTCTGATCGAGCCACCCTAGAACAATTGGCCGCTTTAAGTTATGAAAAGTATAAGGCATTTAAGAGCCATCCACAATTTGTTCCCTATATCGAACACATGAGTACGCTAAAGTTTTATGCAAAGACAAATATAGGTAGTCGCCCTTCTAAGCGAGGAAATGCCGAAGGACTTAACTTCTCAGACCTGCGTGCAATCCCATTTGTGGGTTCATGGAGCCAGTCCAAGCAGAATGTTCCAGGTTTCTTTGGCGTAGGGACCTCCTTGAAACATTATGAAGATGCAGGCGAATTTGATAAAGTAGTTGCCTTATACCATAACTCTCCCTTCTTCAAAACCTTGGTTGCTAATAGTATGATGAGCCTTTCAAAATCTTTCTTTGGTTTGACGGCTTATATGGAAAAGGATCCAGTATATGGAGCCTTTTGGTCCATCATCTACGATGAATACCTATTGAGCAAGCGCTTATTGTTGAAGTTGACAGGATTTGAGACCTTGATGGAGGACCAACCAGCTGGAAAAAAATCAATTGATTTACGGGAAGAAATTGTACTGCCTTTGCTCACCATACAGCAATATGGTTTAATGAAAATTCAAGAACTTTTGAAAGCCGGCGATTTGGATGAGGAAAGTAGATTGGTCTATGAAAAACTTGTTACCCGATCTTTGTTTGGAAATATAAACGCAAGTAGAAACTCGGCTTAGGCTTCTTGATAGTAGGCAAAAGCAGAACTAAGTAAAGCAGTGGTAACCTCAATATCCCATTGGGGTTCACCAATAGCTTTAAGCAGTGCAAACTTTACTTTTCCATGGCTGTTCTTTTTGTCAAACACCAATAATTTATTAATGGCCACCCAGTCATCTTGTTCAAAATGTACCTTGGGATAGATAGCATTAAAGACCGTTTTGATTTCTTCACACTCATGCGAAGGCATTCCAAGTAATTCTCGAGAAAGAAAGGCTTCAAGAATCATTCCAATAGCGATCGCTTCACCGTGCAGCAAGGTTGCTTTGTCCTCTTCAGTCAAAAAATAGGATTCTATGGCGTGTCCCAAAGTGTGTCCAAAATTCAAGATTTTCCGCAAAGACTGCTCCGTTGGGTCTTCTGTAACTACCTTAAGTTTAATTCCCACCGAATGCTTGATGTATTGTGCGATATCCTCGGTATTAATTGTACTATAGTTGGCGAGCTTCTTCCAGTATACAGGGTCTTGTATCAGACCGTGTTTTAGCATTTCGGCATAGCCACTGCGGTACTCGTTTGCTGGAAGACTGTCCAAAAATAAAGGATCAATGATAACTCCCTGAGGATTAATGATGACGCCTACTTGATTTTTCAAAGGTCCCAGATCTACGCCAGTTTTTCCACCAACCGATGCGTCAACCATGGCAAGTAGGGAGGTGGGAACATTGATAAAATCGATTCCTCGTTTAAATGTTGACGCCACAAAACCGCCTAAATCTGTCACCACACCACCGCCCAAATTGATGAGTAAACTTTTTCGATCTGCCCCTAATTCTGATAAAGCCTCCCAAACACCAAGACAGCTTTCGATATGTTTGTGTTCCTCTCCCGCATCAATTGATATAACTTCAAGCTTTTGGGGTAGAGGATAATTCGCAAGAAAATGAGGTAAACAGTGCGCTTCGGTATTGGTATCAACCAAAACAAAGGTGGAGGAATAGTTGTTTTTCTCAATTAAATCAGAGAAAAAATCAAAAGATCCATTTGCAAAAAATATACTGTGATTGTGTGCTTTTAAAACTTCCATAAATTTTAACAAATTTACACCTTTTAATTCAGAAAAAGTATTGTATGTTTGTAATGCCTCAAATAAATATACAAAACTATATTTATTTATAAAGGGGCAGTTCTTTTTTCAAAGAACTGCTTTTTTTTCTCCAATTTTTTTCTCGACTTTTACCGAAAACTTTACATGAAGTTATTCGAAAATACTGAAGTGGCTTTCGCTTCCAAAACAGACGCCGATCTTGAGCGTGCTTATTTTTTATTTCGTCTAATTGCCAATCAACCACTGGTTCGTATTGGAACGAATATTGCTCAGTTTGCGTTGAAATCGCATTTACCCGTTGAGGGTCTTATAAGAGCAACTGTTTTTGATCATTTTTGTAGCGGAACGAGCGCTGAAGAATCGGTTAAAGTCGTCAATTTACTTGCGAAGCAAAACGTGTATGCTGTACTGGACTATTCTGTAGAGGGAGCTAAAGCGGAAATAAGCTTGGATGATTGTTTGACAAATATTATTACAACCATAAAGCTATCAGCTACCTCTGAAAATATCCCTTTTACGGTTTTTAAACCCACTGGTTTCGGCCATCCAGAATTGTACATTAAGAAAAGTAAACAAGAAGAATTGACTCAGGCAGAAGATGATGCTTGGGAAAGAATTCGCAATCGTTTTATTCGCTGTTGCGATGTAGCTCAACAGCACAATATGAAGCTATTGGTTGACGCAGAAGAGAGCTGGTTGCAACCTGCCATTAATCTTTTAGTGGAGGAGATGATGTCTATTTACAACAAAAAAGAGGCTTTAATTCACACCACAGCCCAGCTATACATAAAAGATAAACTAAACTATTTACACTATTTAGGAGAAAAAGCGAAAGAACAAAACTTTATTGCAGGAATCAAGCTTGTGCGAGGTGCTTACATGGAAAAAGAAGCAGAACGGGCAAAACAGTTGAATTATCCTAACCCAATTTGTTCCTCAAAAAAGGATACAGATGAAAACTTCGATGCTGCTTGGAGGTATATGCTTGATAACCTTGATCATTTTTCACTTTATTTTGGAAGTCATAATGAAGAAAGTACTTATGCTATAATGGACGAATTGGCAAAGCGAAAAATTGCTAAGGATCATCCGCATATTTGGTTCGGGCAATTGTATGGAATGAGCGACCATATCAGTTTTAATCTTGCCAAAGCAGGATTTAAGGTATCGAAATACTTGCCATTTGGCCCAGTAAAAGATGTGTTGCCCTACTTGATTCGCCGTGCCGAAGAAAACACTTCGGTAGAAGGGCAAACTGTTCGAGAACTTGAATTAATTCAAAAGGAACGAAAAAGACGAAAATTAAATTAGTCTTTAAATGAAAATGCAGTGAGCTTCACCTTGCGGGCGCAATTTTCAACGGTCAATTGTACTGGACGCTTTTCTAAATAACTATTTAGCACATAGACCTTACAGCTATCAAGCGAAGTATTGCTTGCGCCAAAGTCTACATCAGCGGTTTTTAGAAGACCTTGAATTTGGAGGCTGTCTAGCTGAATTGGGGCTGTTGTAGACGGATTTATCACCCAATTTTTATCAGATAAGTTATCCAAAACTCTTGCCTCTGGGCCGTAATGACATTGAGTGCGTTTGCCATTAAAAATAAAGAACAATAGGACTAGACCAACGGAAAATCCTCCTAAATAGTAGCCTAAGCGATGCAGAAATTCCATAGTATTATTTTAGTGTTAGTTTTCTTGTGAGTGTACCTGTCTTTTCGAGCTCAATTGTTTGATGATCTTCGGGCAGGAGGGAAGCAATGTTTTCTGCCCATTCAATAAGGCAAAAGTTTCCCGAATAAAGGTATTCTTCCGCACCAAAATCAAGGGCTTCTTCTTCTGACTCAATCCGATAACAATCAAAGTGATAGATACTCTTTCCTGCCTTGTTTTGGTACTCATTGATCAAAGAAAACGTTGGACTTGACACCACATCTTCAACCGATAAAGCAGCGCATAGGGATTGAATTAAGGTGGTTTTTCCTGCGCCCATTTCCCCCTTAAAACAAATAACACTTGATTTTAGTAAAGGAAGTATTTCCTTCACAACGGTCTCTATTTCTCCCAATGCATATGATCTTGTCACCTGAATTATTTTGGAGTCAAAAATACAAAAGGAATTAGTATTTCTTCCAAAGAAATGCCCCCATGTTGATAGGTGTTTTGAAATAAGGCTGCATAGTGATGATAGCTCTTAGGGTAAACAAAATAATTGGCTTCTTTGGCAAAAATAAACTCACTGTTTAAACCTAATCGAGGAAGTTTAAAATCTTCAGGATTAGCGGCAACCATTACTTTTTTTGGGGGATACTTAAGGCTTCTTCCTGTTTTGTAACGCAAATTCAAGCTAGATTCTTTGTCACCCACGACCTCAACAGGATTTCTAACATTTATGGTCCCATGGTCTGTTGTGACAATTAGATTAAACCCAAGTCGTTGTGAAGCTTGAATTATATCTAGCAAAGGTGAATTCTTAAACCAACTTTCTGTTAAGGAACGATAACCTTTGTCGTCTGAGGCTAACTCTTTGATGATTTCCATTTCAGATTTTGCGTGAGAAATCATGTCCACAAAATTATAGACAATCGTTAATAAAGTGTCTTCCCTATGATTGTTCATTTGCTCAGCAAGCAACTTGGCAGCTTTGAGTTGTGTAATTTTTTTATAACTAAATTTCCCCTTAATGTTGAGTCGTTCTAATTGCTTTAGAAGGAGTTCTTCCTCAAAAAGATTTTTCCCGCCCTCATCTGTGTCATCTTTCCAATACTGTGGATATTGCTGCTTAATTTCATTGGGCATTAAACCCGCAAACAATGCATTTCGGGCATATTGTGTTGCTGTTGGTAAGAGGCTATAATACATATCCTCTTCTTTCTTTTGGTAGTATTTTGACAAAACAGGCTCAATTGTTTTCCATTGATCCCAACGAAGATTGTCAATAACCAAAAGCAAAGTAGGGGACTTCCCGTTTAATTTTGTCTGTATTTTTTCTTTGAATAAGCGATGCGATAATATTGGTGCAGATTCTGGGGAATTGAGCCATTCTGTATATTTTTTTTCAATGAATTTGCCAAAGAGCGCATTGGCTTCCTTCAATTGATTTTCAAAAATTTCCATCATATCGGAATCGTCAAGTTCTTGTAATTCCAATTCCCAAAAAACTAACTTTTTATAGAAAGTTGCCCATTCTTTATGGGTGTTAATGTCCATTAGTTCAAGACTAATCTTCTGAAATTCTTTTTGATAATTATGGGTTGTTTTCTCAGAAATTAAACTTTCGTGATTTAAAATCTTTTTGAGGGATAAGAGTACCTGGCTAGGTTTTACGGGTTTAATGAGATAATCAGATATTTTTGATCCTATAGCATCTTCCATAATATGCTCCTCTTCATTTTTGGTGACCATTATCACAGGAAGGTTTGGGTGTTGTGTTTTAAGGATGGAAAGGGTTTCGAGACCGTTAAGTCCAGGCATATTTTCATCCAATAGAACCACATCGTAATGCTGTGTATTGACCAACTCAATCGCTTCTTGACCGTTGGTGCAGGCATGGGCTTGATAACCTTTTGCTTCAAGGAAAATAAAATGCGGTTTGAGTAAATCGACTTCATCGTCTACCCATAAGATTTGGATTGGTTGCATATTCTTTATATTTGTTGAAAATCCACTTTTTGAAAGCGAACAAACTCCCTGTATTAAACGATCCAATTTACGGATTTATTAGAGTAGAATCGAAATTAGTTTTTGATTTATTGGGACACCCTTATTTTCAGCGATTGCGAAGAATATCGCAAATGGGACTTTCTTCTTTGGTTTATCCTGGCGCAAGGCACAGCCGTTTTGAGCATGCCCTTGGAGCAATGCACTTGATGAATAAAACAGTAGAAACCTTACAACGAAAGCAGATAGCTATTTCAAATGAAGAAAAGGAAGCTTTGGCTGTGGCAATTTTATTGCATGACATTGGACATGGTCCATTCTCGCATGCTATAGAAAAAACAATCTTTTTAGGGGTGAATCATGAAAGCCTTTCTTTGGGCTTTATGGAGTTGCTCGACGAGGAGTTTGAGGGGAAATTATCTTTGGCCATTGCTATTTATGCGGATAAATACCCCCGAAAATTCATGCACCAATTGGTGTCTAGCCAACTCGACATTGACCGTTTAGATTATTTAAAGCGGGATAGCTTTTATACAGGTGCAACCGAGGGTAATATCAATAGCTCCCGGATTATTGAAATGTTAAACGTTGTTGACGATCAAGTTGTGGTTGAGGAAAATGGACTTTTTTCCATCGAAAAATTCATCATGGCAAGACG
>Ga0115564_10000750_pt1 | contig 31944 bp, 32 predicted proteins | sample COGITO_mtgs_1105_7_FD_88680 | JGI IMG/M metagenome (GOLD analysis project Ga0115564, IMG submission 88680) | Pelagic marine microbial communities from North Sea - COGITO_mtgs_110523 | ecosystem: Environmental > Aquatic > Marine > Epipelagic | place: Germany:Helgoland, sampling site Kabeltonne...
GTTACTAATGGCTGTGGTCTATTTGTTACGGTGTGGCGATTTTTGGAGCAAGTAAAATGTGCATTTTTGGCGCAATCCGCTCGATGGTAGCAGCAACGCGCCGATAATGATGCCGATAATGATAGTGCGACGAGAATTATAATGTTTGCGAAGAAAAAGGACTGTTATGACGGATAAACCGTTAGCTGAGGATACAGAGACGAGCGATGATAGCTTCCTGAACGGGCAGATACAGGTTCGCCAGCCGCGGAGCGGTTATCGTATTGGTACTGATGCTGTTATGGTAGCGGCGACTATCCAGATGAAGGCAGGACGTCTGCTTGATATGGGCGCAGGAGTTGGCGGCATATCGCTTGCGATTGCACACCGTCTTGCCGATGCCCAGATAACAGCAGCTGAAATTGATCCCGTAAACTATGCGTTGCTTAGCCATAATATTGGCATTAATCAGCAGCATGCGCGTATCCGCCCCCTGCGTGCCGATATATTATCTTTGCCGCCTGTGATGGCTGGCTCATTTGATCATGTTGTCTCAAACCCCCCATTTCATCACGCCTCTGATGCTCCGTCGCGGTCCAGACGCCGCACGCTTGCCCATTACGAGACAGATGCAAGGCTGGGCGAATGGGTTGATGCAGGTCTTGCCGCCCTAAAACCAAAAGGCCGGCTGACGATGATTGTGCGTGCAGACAGGACTGATATTATTATGGCTAGATTGAGGGCAGGCGGCGCCGGCGAGATTGTGCTGTTTCCGCTATGGTCCTATCAGACCAGCCCGGCAATCAGAATGATTATTACGGCGCGAAAAGCAGTGAAGGGCGCGATGGCAGTGCTTCCCGGTCTTGTGCTTCACACCCCAACTGGTGCTTTGACGCATGAGGCACAACAGGTTATGAAAGGGGAGAGTGTGCAGCTTGTTCATCCAGCGACAACTCATCTTTCATAATTTGGCAGTTTAACTCTCACATGGCATCATTTTCTTCATTATTATTCTGGCGTAAAAAGCTTCCTAAGGTTGCTGTTGTCAGGCTGTCTGGTGTTATCGCATCTGAATCAGGCCCGCTTCGGCGTGGCCTTAATCTGAATCAGATTGAAAGCCAGCTTAAACGCGCTTTTACCATTCCGTCTGTTAAAGCGGTTGCGTTGGTGATTAATTCGCCCGGCGGCTCACCCGTGCAGAGCCAGCTTATCGCCGCGCGAATCCGTCAATTGGCAACCCGTTATAATGTGCCTGTTTTGGCGTTTTGCGAAGATGTTGCAGCCTCTGGCGGCTATTGGCTTGCTGCAGCTGCTGATGAAGTCTATGCAAATTCTGCCTCTGTCATAGGCTCGATCGGGGTAATTTCTTCTGGCTTTGGGTTTCCTGAAGCCCTTAAACGCCTTGGTGTGGAGCGGCGGGTTTATACCAGCGGCTTGTCTAAATCGATGCTGGACCCTTTTTCCGAAGAAAAAGACACCGATATTGCCCATCTCAAAGCATTACAGTCAGACATTCACCAGCTCTTTATTGATTACGTAAAATCGCGTCGTGGCACACGGCTTTCTGGTGCTGATGAAGAGCTGTTCAGCGGGAAATTTTGGACAGGAACTCAAGCAAAAACCTTGGGTCTTGTTGATGGTGTTGGTCTTTTCCATGAGGTTTTGGAAAACCGGTTTGGACCAGATGTAAAAATTATTACCCTGTCTCAGCGATCCTCATGGCGAAGCGTTACAGCGCGCCTTGGCTCGCACCTGCCTGCTGGGTTTGCTGCCCAGCTTCTGGATGATGGGATTGCACAAGTCGAAGAGCGCGCACACTGGTCGCGTTTTGGGCTATAAGATGTTGGCGCAGGCCTATAAGAAGGAGGCAATAATATGATTGCAAAGTTTTTAGGGCTTGCTGTTATTTTGGCAGGTGTCTGGACAGTTTTTCGTGTTATCGAAAAGCGGAATGCCAAACTGCGTCCGCCTGAATCAGGCAATACACCGCAATCCGGCGCGCAGGCAAATGCCAAAAATAACGAAAGAGACAGCGCAGAAGATGATGCGCTTGAACTCAGAGAATGTGATGAATGTGGCGCGTTTGTTACAGCCGCCGGATGTAGCCGGGCTGCCTGTTCTGTTCGCGGTTGATTTCCTGCGTTTAGATAGGCTAGATTGCGGCATTCTCTTTTGATTTCTTTTCGTTAGAAACAATCAGCTATGCGCACCGATTTTCAGTCTATTATTCTTAACCTACAAAGCTATTGGGCTGCCAATGGCTGTGTTATCCTTCAGCCCTATGACATGGAAGTGGGGGCAGGGACATTCCATCCGGCAACCACATTGCGGGCTCTTGGTCCTGATGATATCTGGAAGGCTGCCTATGTGCAGCCCTCGCGCCGTCCAACTGATGGACGTTACGGTGAAAATCCAAACAGGCTGCAACATTATTATCAGTTCCAGACTATTTTAAAGCCCTCGCCGGCAAACGCACAAGAACTCTATCTTGGCTCGCTTCAAGCTATTGGCCTTGATGTACATGCTCATGATATTCGGTTTGTTGAGGATGATTGGGAATCGCCGACGCTTGGTGCATGGGGTCTTGGCTGGGAAGTCTGGTGCGATGGGATGGAAATTTCACAATTTACCTATTTCCAGCAGGTTGGCGGGCTTGAATGTAGCCCTGTTCCGCTTGAGCTTACCTACGGGCTAGAGCGGCTTGCGATGTTCATTCAAGGCATTGATGATGTCTATCAGCTGGACTGGGACGGTGTTCCCAATGATGAAGGCGGGAAATGCTACGGTGATATTTTCCACCGCGCTGAAGTTGAATTTTCACGCTGGAATTTTGAAGTTGCTGACACAGATTTGCTGCTTCAGCATTTCAAGGATAGTGAGGCTGAATGCCAGAATCTGCTTGATGAGAGCCTTGCCTTGCCAGCTTATGACCATTGTATGAAGGCAAGCCATCTGTTTAATCTGCTTGATGCGCGCGGGGTTATCTCTGTTACTGAACGTCAAGGATATATTGCCCGGGTGCGGACATTGGCAAAAGGCTGCTGTGAGGCATGGGTTGGAAATATAAAGGGGGCGGGAGCATGAGCCTTCTTTTTGTCGAAATTTCTTGTGAAGAAATCCCAGCCCGCTTGCAAGCAGATGCAATTAAAGCCCTGCAATCTCGTCTGATGGATGGCCTTACAGAGGCTGGCTTTTCTCCGGTAGCAGGACGCAGCGCTATTAGCCCGCGTCATATGGCTGTCGAAATTACCGGGCTTGAAGCACGTCTTGCGGACAGTGTAAGTGAGCGCCGTGGACCACGCAGTGATGCACCAGATAAGGCGATTGACGGGTTCTGCCTGTCAGCTGGTCTGTCGCGCGATGCACTTGAAGTGCGCGCAACAGATAAAGGCAGTTTCCTGTTTGCAAATGTAACGCAGATAGGCGCTGTTCTAGCAGATATTCTGGTGCCCCTTATCACAAATGTTATCAGTCAGTTCCCCTGGCCGAAAAGCCAGCGCTGGTCCCGCTCGACTGTTACTTGGGTGCGCCCGTTAACGTCTGTTAGTGTTCTTGTTGATGGGCAGGCTATTGATGGCGAGATAGCGCTTGGGGGCGGTATGGTAATGCCGCTTGGCGCGCAGGTGCATGGCCATCCTTTTTATCCGCATGATCCCATTCAGCTAAGTGATTTTGATAGCTATCTTGGCGATATGAAAGCAGCGCATGTCATTGTTGATGCAAATATTCGCCGCGACGATATTATGCGCCAGTCAGATATGCTAGCAGAAGCGCATGGCATTGAGCTTGTCCCGGATGAAGGATTACTGCGTGAGGTTACGGGGCTAGTGGAATGGCCGCATGCCATTTTAGGCCGTATTCAGCCTGAATTTATGGCATTGCCCGCAGAAGTGCTGGTAACATCAATGCGTGTTCATCAGAAGTTTTTTGCAACACGCTTTCCAGAAGGTCATGAACAGAGTGGCCAGCTTGCGCCCTATTTTCTGACCATAGCAAATAGAGATTGTGATGCTGATCAGGTATCGCTGATTGCCGCAGGAAATGAGCGGGTCCTGAAAGCCCGGCTGTCAGATGCCGCGTTTTTCTGGCAACAGGATAGCATGACACCGCTTGAGTCTCTGTTGCCAAAACTTGCCTCGGTTGCTTTTTTTGATGGTCTTGGCACTGTGGCTCAGAAGGCTGACAGGCTGGCTAATCTTGCTGGGCAATTTGCCGATTATCTTCCCGGCTGTGATGACGCTGATGCGCGGCGTGCTGCCCAGCTATCCAAGGCAGATCTTGTGACGGGGATGGTTGGTGAATTTCCTGAATTACAGGGTGTTATGGGCGGTTATTATGCGGCCTCAGGCAATGAAACAGCGGCTGTCAGTCAGGCGATTTCAGACCATTATCGCCCGCAAGGCCCATCAGATAATCTGCCCCGTTCTGCTGAAGGTTATGCTGTATCTCTTGCCGATAAGCTTGATACCTTAACAGGCTTTTTCGGGATTGATCAAAAGCCGACAGGCTCTCGTGACCCTTACGCATTGCGCCGCGCTGCGCTGGGAATCTTGCGGATTATGGATGAAGCAGATGTGTCTTTGCCGCTTGATAAGCTGATGAAGCATGCCGCAGTTCTATATAAGTTTGATGATAGTGATGCCGATTTGCCCGCGTTTTTCCGCGAAAGATTGCGTGTTGTCCTGCGGAATAAAGGTATTGCACATGATGTTGTCAGTGCGGTTCTTGGTTGTCATGAGGGGGTTGGCCGGCTGCACCTGATCATGCGGCAGTCCGCACAGCTTGATAGCTTTCTGAAAACCGTATCAGGAGCCGCCGTCTTGTCGGGGTGGCGCCGTGTTGCCTCATTACTTGCCGCCGAAGAAAAAAAGGCAGCCTTGCCAGAGACAGCGCCATCAGCAGCATTATTCGAGACTGAGCAGGAAACCCAGCTCTTGGCGGCTGTTAATATGCTGCCGGAAATCATGCCTGATACACCAGCTAGCATGGCTGAGTTGATGACAGCGATGAGCGGCCTTGCAGATCCGATTGAGCAGTTTTTCACCCATGTGATGATTAATAGCGAGATTGATGAGGTTCGGCTAAACCGTTTAGCGCTGCTATCGCTTGTGCGGGCGCGGATGGCGCTTATCGGCGACTTATCTCAGATAGAAGGTAGCTAGTCAGACGGTAGGCATCTTACAGAAACCTTCTAGGACTTGAGAAAAGTAGCGATTATCCTATCTCTGGATAAATAGGCTAGAGTTAAAAAAGAAACAGGAGCCAGCGCATGGAAAAATGGGTGTATTCATTTGGTAAGTCTCGATGTGATGGGGATGCCAGCATGCGCTCTCTGCTGGGTGGTAAAGGTGGCAACCTTGCCGAAATGGCATCTATTGGATTGCCTGTCCCGCCAGGCTTTACAATATCAACTGATGTGTGCGCGCATTATTACAATAATGATCACTGTTATCCTGATGCGCTGAAGGCTGATGTTGAAACAGCGCTTCAGCTTGTTGAACAGGAAACTGGAAGCATATTCGCAAACGAGACTAACCCGCTGCTTCTATCTGTTCGCTCAGGCGCTCGTGCCTCGATGCCGGGCATGATGGATACAGTTCTTAATCTTGGGTTAAACGATAAGACAGCCGCAGGTCTAGCCGCCAGCACAGGTGATGCGCGGTTTGTTTATGACAGCTATCGCCGGTTTATTCAGATGTATGGCGATGTCGTGATGGAAGTGGATCACGGACTGTTTGAAGACGCTCTTGAAGATATGAAATTGAAGCGGGGCATTTTTGTTGATACCGATCTCAGCGGTGATGATCTGGAACAACTTGTTGGTGAATACAAAAAGATCGTTACTGAAGAAGCCGGTATTGATTTCCCGCAAGATCCGATGGAACAGCTTTGGGGCGCTATCGGGGCTGTCTTTGCTAGCTGGATGAATCAGCGCGCAATTACCTATCGTCGTTTGAATGATATTCCGGCCGAATGGGGCACGGCTGTTAATGTGCAAGCGATGGTGTTTGGCAATAAAGGTAATGATTGCGCGACAGGTGTTGCTTTTACACGGAATCCGTCGACGGGCGAAAATCTGTTTTATGGCGAATATCTTATCAATGCACAGGGTGAGGATGTTGTTGCTGGTATTCGCACGCCCCTGCCACTGACGCGCCACGCCCGCGAGGTAGCCGGAACAGACGTAGCGTCTCTTGAAGAAGCAATGCCTGAAATTTTTACCCAATTAGCAGATGTCCGCACGACACTAGAGCGGCATTATGGGGATATGCAGGACCTTGAATTTACGGTGCAGCAGAATAAGCTCTATATGTTGCAGACACGCAGCGGTAAACGGACTGCAGAAGCTGCTTTGACGATTGCTGTTGATATGGCTGAAGAAGGGCTTATCACCAAACAAGAAGCAGTGATGAGACTAGACCCAGCATCGCTTGATCAGCTATTACATCCTACCCTTGACCCCTCAGCAGACAGACACGCAATTGCTCGCGGATTACCGGCCTCACCAGGTGCGGCAAGCGGGATTATTACGCTGACAGCAGACATGGCCGAAAAGCGCGCTAGTCAGGGCCAGTCTGTTATTCTGGTGCGGCTAGAAACCAGTCCTGAAGATATCCATGGCATGCATGCTGCTGCCGGCATTCTAACGGCACGGGGCGGTATGACGAGCCATGCTGCGGTTGTTGCACGCGGTATGGGCCGGCCATGTGTCTCGGGCGCAGGCGAGCTTCGTATCGATAGTCAGCGCGGTATCGTTTATTGCGGTGATGTTGAATTAAAAGATGGTGATACGCTGACAATTGATGGGGCGGCAGGTGAAGTTTATCTGGGTACCTTGGACATGGTACAGCCGTCTCTGTCGGGCGCTTTTGAAATTATCATGGGCTGGGCAGATGGCATGCGCGATATGGCGGTGCGTACAAATGCTGAAACACCAGCAGATGCCGAGGCAGCGCGCGCCTTTGGTGCCGAAGGTATCGGGCTGTGCCGGACAGAACATATGTTCTTTGATTCTGACAGAATTATTGCGATGCGCGAAATGATCATGGCTGTTGATACCGCAGGCCGGCAATTAGCTCTTGATAAGCTATTGCCAATGCAGCGGCAGGATTTTGTTGCCTTGTTCGAGATTATGTCAGGCCTTCCGGTTACGATTAGACTGCTTGACCCGCCGCTACATGAGTTTCTGCCGCACAGCGAGGAAGAGCTTGCGGAGGTTGCACAGCAGGCTGGTGTTTCTGTTGATCTTGCCCGCCAGCGTGCGTTGCGTCTGCGCGAATCAAACCCCATGCTGGGTCACCGCGGATGCCGGCTTGCTATCAGCTATCCTGAGATATGTGCGATGCAATCACGTGCTATCTTTGAAGCGGTTGCCAAGGTTGCCGCAACAGGCGCTGCTCCGATACCTGAAATTATGGTGCCACTTGCGGCCACAGCGCGTGAGATTGAAATCTGCCGCCAGATTATCGAGGCGGAAGCCCATGCTGTGCAAACTGAAACGGGACAAACATTCACCTATCTGATCGGCACAATGATAGAGTTGCCCCGTGCCGCACTATGTGCTGACCAGTTAGCAGAACAGGCAGAATTTTTCTCATTCGGTACCAACGACCTAACCCAAACGGCTTTGGGTATTAGCCGCGATGATGCCGCTAGTTTCATGCATGCCTACCAAGATGCTGGCATTTATGCGGTCGACCCATTTGTGTCAATTGATATTGATGGTGTTGGCGCGCTGGTGAAGCTGGGTGTTGAAAAAGGCCGCGCGTCTCGCCCTGATATCAAACTTGGCATTTGCGGGGAGCATGGCGGCGATCCGGCATCTATTCATTTCTGTCAGTCAGCTGGTCTTGATTATGTCTCCTGCTCACCCTTCCGGGTGCCGATTGCACGCCTTGCCGCAGCGCAGGCGGCTGTCATAGCAAAATCATCTAAAACCTAGATAATGATATTTTGGGTATTAGCAAGCTTGCGGTGATGCGTAAAAAATGAATATCGAGGTGTCAGGGGTCCGACTCGCATGTTGGCGGTCTTTACAGCTGCAACTATGTTTGGCTAAAGCTGGTGCGCGAAAACGTATAAAAAAACGGCCTCATAATCATGAGGCCGTTTTGAATCGGTCATAAGCCTGTGTAAGGCGAACTATTCTGACTTAACGCCAAGACCACCAAAGCGCTTGTTAAAGCGAGCAACCTGACCTTCAGTACCAAGCATACGCTGAACACCAGTCCATGCTGGATGGTTTAACGGGTCAACGCTCAGCTTCATAACATCGCCTGGCTTGCCATATGTAGAGCGAATTTTGCGCTCAGTACCATCTGTCATAACAAGCGTAATTTCGTGGTATTCTGGGTGAATATCTTTTTTCATCGTATCTGTCTCCGCTACATATTTGACGGGGTTTCACCATCGCCTGCTGGCATAACACATAGCTTTTTTCAAAAACTGGGGTCAGTAAAATCACATCCGTGAAGGCAGTGGTATACAGTTTGTTCGAAGGCGATGCAAGCCTTTTTCACGTATCATGCTCGGTATGATTGGGTCTATCTGCCGCAGATCTGTCACTGGATATTCTGCGAAAAGAGCGTAGAACGTATCGAAGAGTTCTGATACCAGAAAATGTGTGAGCAAGAATGCAGATAACAGACGATAAAAAGGATGCTGACACGCCAACGTCTTTGCGGACATTGAAGCTGTTCTGGCCTTATATACGCCCGTATCGCCGCGGTGTGATTGCGGCAAGCTGTGCGTTGCTTCTGGTGTCTTTTGCGCTGTTATCACTGGGTCGCGGCTTTGCCTTTCTGGTAGATAATGGTCTTGGGGACCGAAACCCTGATGTGCTTGATCTGTCTGTTCTTGCGGTAGTGGGGCTTGCAGCTTTATTGGGGCTGGGTAGTTTCTTCCGGATGAGCTTGCTTAATCATGTTGCTGAGAATGTCATGGCAGATATCAGGCGTTCGGTGTTTGCCCATACGCTATCGCTTCCTCTGAGCTGGTTTGAAACTGCCCGCACAGGTGATATTCTATCGCGGCTGACAACTGATATTTCAGTTGTTCAAACAGTTCTTGCCACAACGCTATCGATGGCCACGCGTAGTTTTATTCTGCTGATTGGCGGGACTGTTTTGGTTGTTTTATCTTCGCCAAAAATGTCTCTGGTCGTTGCGATTATTGTGCCGCTTATCGTGGTGCCACTTATTTTACTGGCGCGCCGTTTGCGAGCAGCATCACGTATTGCCCAAGACAGATTGGCTGATATGGGTGTTCAGGCGGAAGAAAATATTAGCGCTATCCGCACCATTCATGCCTTTTCACGCGAAATGATGGCGCTTGGCAGATTTAGTAATAGTCTTGATGAAAGCCTGTCTGCTGCCCTGATACGCGTTAGACTGCGTAGCCTGCTTGCCGGATTTATCATGTTTATGATTATTACCGGCATTGCGGCTATTTTGTGGATAGGCGGGCGGGACCTGCTTGCTGGGAAAATCAGTGCCGGAGATTTATCATCGTTTATTTTCTATGCCTTTCTTGTGGCATCATCTGCAGGAACGCTCTCTGAGCTTGGCGGCGATTTGCAGCGGGCTGCAGGGGCTGCAGAGAGAATAGCTCAGCTATTATCGGTACCTTCACAGGTGGCAGACCCTGCCGCGCCGCGCTCACTCCCCCATGCTGACGGCGTAACTATTATATGTGACAAGCTGAGCTTTGCCTATGCGGCTCAGCAGGGAAGGGCAGCGCTTCACGAGATCAGTTTCACCGCTTCTCCGGGGCAGAAGATAGCGATTGTTGGTCCGAGCGGCGCTGGGAAATCCACCCTGTTCCATCTCATTTTGCGGTTTTATGAGCCAACTAGTGGCAGTATCAGCCTGAACAATATTGATGTTACCAGCATGACGCGACGTGATGTCCGCAATCATATTGGTCTGGTTCCGCAAGACCCGGCGCTGTTCTCCTCTACCGTTCTTGATAATATTGCCTTTGGTCAGCCAGAGGCCTCACGCGCTGAGATTGAAGCCGCAGCGCGTCAGGCTCAGGCACATGACTTTATCTGCCAGTTGCCGCAGGGCTATGATACGCCGGTGGGCGAAAAAGGGGTGCGGCTATCTGGCGGTCAGAAACAGCGGCTTGCCATTGCGCGGGCTATTTTGCGCGACCCTGCTATTCTGCTTCTTGATGAAGCAACCAGTGCCCTTGATAGTGTGAGTGAGGCAGCGATTCAAACAGCGCTTCTCAGCCTGATGGAAGGACGCACCAGCCTTGTGATTGCCCATCGGCTATCAACTATCATCGATGCAGATATCATCCTGTTGATGGATAAGGGCAGTATTGTTGCCTCTGGAACGCATGATGCCTTGCTGGCATCATCGCCGCTCTACCAGCAGCTTGCCTTGCATCAATTCACCTGATCTGCTGGCGGTTGCGGTCATTTGCGGTGATGCTACCTTAATTAGAAAATTGTACCGCAAAATTATCAACGGCGTGGTTTGGCAGGCGAACTATGCCAAGATATTGGCCGATGATAGTAACATCAGGTTCAGTTGTAATAAGCGATGTTATTGAGCCATGTGAATTATGATGCGAGCCAGACGGTGTCTCTAGCTTTGCGCGGGCGTGAAACATCGTAATGTTGTTCAGATTATATGGCAGGTCTCCTTGTATCCCTAATGAGTAATTCCCTTTGTTTGATGGCATACCGCCTTGCAACATAAATTGTTGACTGACAGCATTAAGGGAAGCCGTGCCAGAGCCTGATAACAGCAGATTCTTATCCGGCCCACAATTACAGAACAGGGTGATATTAACGGGCCATTCCATTTGGAAATCTGAGGGTAAATCATGCTGTATGTAGGGTTTCTGAAGAGCAAAAGTGATGATGTCCTCTTGCTGGTCAATGATGGTTTTAGTCATCTGCGAATTATCGGCAAAACCGCTTCTGTACGGGTGCCGCGATGTGGTTACGTCAAATGAGCTATCTAGAGAGTTAAAGAATATAATGTTGTCTCGGCGGTGTAGCTTTAAGTGAGCCTTATATATTATCACAGGCGCGCTGTTTTCTGGCATATGTTCTGATAATGGCCGAGGTCCTAAACCTGACTCTGGCTCTGTGCTAAAATAAAAAGAATTTAGCGTATTAGACGGCTCGTTTGTGGCGGCATAAAATGTATGATCTTTATCTGCCAACTTAAACCGAGTAAGGCTGAGGTGACGGTTTGAGACCATATCTGTGAGGCTGGACTGATAATGTGCGACATGCGTTTCTGGCTTAGATTGCAGAATATCGTCAAACGGGATTTCGGATGAGAGCGCATGATAAAGGGGTAAGAAAATGGCCGCTAAAAGAACACTATACGGGCCTATTACCTGCATTAATTTGTGCCGATATTTACACGCTGTGTAAGAGTAAGTTCAATCCGGCGGTTCTTTCCGCGTGCCTCGGCTGTATTTCCCTCAGCGATTGGCTGAAACTCGCCATAGCCGGTTGCAGCAAGCTTATCTGCTGGCACGCCCATTGAAATAAGGAACCTGACAACAGAGAGCGCCCGTTCAGTTGAGAGGTCCCAATTATCAGTATAATAGCCCCGTACAGGAATAGTATCTGTATGCCCGTCAATCTGCAGCACCCAAGGGATGTCTGAGGGAATATCACCAACAATATCTGTGATAGCATTTGCAATATCGCCTAATTGCTGTTTACCAGTATCTCCGATAGTGGCTTTTCCGGGGGCGAACAGGACTTCGGACGGAAAGACAAATCTATCGCCAACAACCCGAACATCACTTCGGTCTTTTAAGATATCCCGTAATTTACCAAAAAATTCAGATTTGAATTTTTGCAGTTCCTGTACCTTATTCGCCAGCGCATTGTTGAGGGCTTTACCAAGATTGGCAATGGCGACCTTATCTTCAACAGACTGGCGTTCTTTTTCGGAGAGAAGTCGTCTGAGGCGGCTAAGTTCATCCTCTAGTGACTGCATGGCGACAACCAGCTTATTGACCTCTTTTTGAGCGTCTGCTGAAATTACTTTTTCTGCGGCTAACGCATCAGCTGTTGTCGCAGATGTTTGTTGCAGGTCAGCCAACTGCGCCCCTGTTTCAGCGAGTTGACTACCCAGCATATCAAGGCGTTCCTGCTGTGCTGCAATTTTAGCTGTTGCCTTATCGACGGCAGCTGTTGCGCGTAATTTTTCTGCTGCAAGGGTTGCTGCCAGCGTCTCTTTTTCGGTCTGGCTCATCGCCAGTTGGCTGGAAAGGGAGGCAAGCTCTATATTCAAGGCCGAGTTGCTATTTTCGGCAAGTTCCAGCTGATTTCTGGTCCGCGATAAATCAGCTGACAAAGAGGCACTAGCATCACGTTCTAGCGATAATAATTCACCAAGCATGGAAAGCTCCCGGCGGAGCTCAGATAGGCTGGCATCCTGACCGGAAAGACGGTGGGCAAGGTTGGCTTGTATCAGCACGAAGACAAGCAGGACGAAGACAAACACCATTAACAGGCTTGCCATCACATCAACAAATCCCGGCCATGTAAAATCAACCGGTCGGCTTCGCGTCCCAAGACGGGAAAGTGCCATCGGGTTAACCCTTCGATTCTGCGAGTTTTATCACAGCAGTGCTAAGCGAGCGTAATTCTGCCTGAAGCATATTATCGCGTGCCAGCCCGTCCTCAGTCATTTGCTGACTAAGGGACTGGATATGGATGGTAAGGGTGGCAAGCTGGTCGCGGAGCCGGCGATCATCAGACATCTGTTCAGCCAACATTGATAATGTCGCATTCATCTGAATGATCTGTTGTGTCTGGGAGGTACGATCTGCCTCACTGCGTTCCATCTGATTGGCTAGTTTTAACAGCGCGCGCGCGCCTTCCTCAGACAGGCCATGCGCAAGAGCAGCAGAACCACTGTTACCAGATTGCGAGTTTAAATCATTATAGCGGGCAAATGCTGACAGCCAATCTTCAACTTCATTGAAGAACCGCCCCATGGCTTGGCCAAGTTGCAGGTCAAGAAAGCCAAGAATGAGGCTGCCACCAAGACCAAACAGAGACGATGAAAAGGCTGTCGACATCCCTGAGAGCGGCGCATCAAGGCCAGAGCGCAATTGCAACATCATATTATCAAAGTCACCATCGGTAAGGTCAAGCCCGCTCACCACAGTGCTAACAGACCCAATCGTCTGCAATAATCCCCAGAACGTGCCGAGCAGACCAAGAAATACCAGCAAGCCAATCAGATAGCGCGAAATTTCACGGCCCTCATCAAGGCGGGCGGCAACGCCGTCAAGAACTGAGCGCAGCGAGAGCGCTGATAAATAACCTTCATCATTACTGTCAGAGAGCATGACATGAACAGTCGCCAGCAAAACAGGCTTTGGGGCACTGCGGCTAATCTTATTTGTTTTCTGAATGTCGGACAGCCAGCGTGCTTCTGGCGCAAGCCGTAATATCTGGCGGAAGATAAAGGCAACGCCGATAAAGGCGGTGGAAATAATGACGCCGTTTAGGAACGGGTTTCCAGCAAAAGCAGTTCTCAAAGGCTCAAACAGAGCTGCAATAATAAGACCTGTTATCGCTAGGACAATCAGCATTCGCCAGAGATAAGTGCGCGGGTCAGTCATCATACGCCTTTCAGAAAATCACATGTTCCCCGCAAAACCAAGGAAGCATTCTTGCAGCATCATTCTGATAAAAAAACAAAAGAGACGATGCCCTTAACTACCATCGTAAGCATGGCAAGAAAGAATGGCAAGAATATGACTGCCGCATAAAAAAGGAAGCTCTCATAACAAAGAGCTTCCTTAATATTCATTCTTTATGCCGGCTGACCATTCAGGTCAGTAAAGGCACTATCTAACGCTGCGGAGTAATTTAAGAAACGGCACATGCATCGGGGCATTGGCTGCGACCACGTCGCCTGATTCAAGAGCCTTATCACGGGCCGCAAAATCAGACACAAAACCGCCAGCTTCGCGCACCAAAATAACACCGGCCGCAATATCCCAGATATTCAAGCCCCGCTCCCAATATCCCTCATAGCGACCAGCTGCAACCCATGCGAGATCAAGGCTGGCAGCGCCCATTCTGCGCACGCCGGATGAGGCTTGCATAATTGTTTTTAGCTCAGCAAGAAACTGTGTGTCTGTCTCGTCTGTACCGCGTCCTAAAAACGGAATGCCTGTCGCAAATAGGCTTTCTGGCATTGCGCGTCTGCCAGAAACACGCATGCGTCTATCGTTCAGAAAGGCGCCTTTTCCTGCTTCGGCATAAAAGAATTCATTGCGGGCGGGATCAAAGATTGTGCCGGCAAGAAGCCTGCCTTTTTCCATGACCGCAAGCGAGATAGCAAAATGGGGAATACCATGCAGAAAGTTTGTCGTGCCATCAATAGGATCGATTATCCAGACAGGCGAGTCTGCATGAGCGCCGGCGACAGTGCCGCCTTCTTCCATGATAAAACCGTAACCAGGACGGGCTTTTTCAAGCTCTTCACGCAAGGTGCGTTCAGCTGTGATATCTGCTTGAGAGACAAAGTCAGCAGCGCCTTTCCGGCTTACTTGCAGATTTTCGACTTCTCCGAAATCGCGCATCATGCGGCGCGAGGCTGACTGAGATGCTTTATGCATCACATTGATCAGTGCTGAACGTCCTGCCATATCAGGTTAATCCTTTGCTCGTTCCACATAAGTGGAATCTTCAGTTTTGACGACGATACGCGTGCCTGCCTCAATATGAGGCGGTACCATGACGCGCAGTCCATTATCTACAATAGCTGGCTTGAATGATGATGAGGCAGTCTGACCTTTTACAACTGCATCTGCTTCTACCACAGTTAAGCTCACCTGCTCTGGAAGGGAGACTGAAATTGGCTCGCCCTCATGGCTCATAAGGGTAACCGACATACTATCTTGAAGATAGGCTGCTGGCTCTCCGACCATTTCAGCTGAAATGCTGATTTGCTCAAAGGTTTCACCATGCATAAAGATGTGCGTATCACCATCAGCATAAAGATAGGTGCATTGAGCTTCATCAAGGATGACGCGCTCAACAGATTCGGTTGCCCGGAAGCGTTCATTCAGCTTTGTGCCATCGCGGATATCGCGAAGCTCAATCTGAGCAAAGGCGCCGCCCTTACCAGGCTTTACATGGCTGGTTTTTACCGCAACCCATAGCCGCGATTTATGCTCAATCACATTCCCGGGTTTGATGGCATTTCCGTTCAGCTTCATCGTTTAGGTACTCCTTTTAATCGCGTAAAGGCATCTTTATTCCACAGACAAGGCATCAAAGCCGTGCCATATAAGCAGCGGTATCAACCATGCGGTTTGCAAAACCCCATTCATTGTCATACCAGCCCATAATTCTGACAAACCGTTCATCTTGAACCTGTGTCTGGGTCAGGTCAGCCACAGCAGAGTGGGCGTTATGGTTAAAATCAATTGAAACGAGCGGTAGAATATTCACATCTAGAATGCCTGCCAAAGCCCCGTGCGCTGCCTCTGTTAAGGCCGCATTGACGCTCTCAACAGAACAAGGGTGCTTAGCATAAAAATGCAAATCAACCACTGACACATTATCGGTTGGCACACGCACAGCACTGCCATCTAGCCGGCCATCAAGTTCTGGCAATACCAGCCCTACGGCTCTGGCAGCGCCGGTTGTTGTTGGCACAATCGAGCGCGCACCAGAACGCGCCCGTCGCAGGTCTTTATGTGAATTATCCAGAATATTTTGATCGCCTGTATAAGCATGAATGGTTGTCATGCTGCCAGAAATAAGACCAAAAGCCTGATGCATTACAAGCGCCATAGGCGCGAGGCAATTTGTTGTGCATGACGCGTTTGAGACAACCAGATGTTCAGCTGTAAGAGTTTCATGATTAACGCCATAAACAACCGTAGCATCCGAGCCAGAGGCTGGGGCTGAGACAAGAACCTTTTTAGCACCGGCTGTTAAATGGGCAGACGCTTTACCATGGCTGTTAAATTTCCCAGAACATTCAAGCACAACATCTATGCCATGAGCGGCATGTGGCAAGGCAGACGGGTCACGTTCATGCGTGATTGCAATCTTGCCAAACCCGACATCCATCCAGTCATCACCATGCTGGGGTGCTTGTGGTAAATTACCATGCGTGCTGTCAAATTGAAGCAAATGGGCCATGATATTCGTTGCGCCGGGGGAGTTGATAGAGACAATCTCAACATCCGGAAAATCGCCTTCAATCAGTGCGCGTAGGACAAGTCTGCCAATCCGGCCAAATCCATTAATAGCGAGTTTTACGGTCATTTTATTGTCCTTTATCTGGCTAGACTGTTGAAGGGTTACGGCTGAGGCATGCCTCAACCGCCACAAAAAATAAGGCTTACTTCTTGGCTGTAGCAGCTGCGATGATAGCCTCTGCTGTAATGCCGAAATGCGTATAAAGATCGTTAATGGGGGCAGAGGCGCCAAAACTACTCATCCCAATGAAGTGAGCATCAGGTCCTGCAACAGCAGACCAGCCCATTTCGATGCCAGCTTCAATCACAATAACCTTTTCAGCGCCGCCGATAAGCTCAGCGCGATATGCCGGTGATTGCTGGGCAAGGATATCAAGGCAGGGGACTGAGACAAGCCGGGTTGGATGCCCCATCTCTTCGAGTTTTGCGCGCGCTGCGTCAGCAATCTGAACTTCAGACCCGCTGGCCATCAGCACAATCTGAGCCTCACGACTTGCATCGGTGAGCACATACCCGCCCTTATCAGATTTCAGCGGCATCACATCATCGCCAAGCCGAAGCTGGTCAAGTCCCTGACGGCTAAGGGCAAGAATGGACGGCGTTTGTTTTTGTGTTAGCGCAATCTGCCAGCATTCCGCTGTTTCCACCATATCAGCAGGCCGGAATAGATTTAGATTTGGTATCGCCCGCAACGCAGCTAAATGTTCGACAGGCTGATGGGTTGGACCATCTTCGCCAAGACCGATTGAATCATGCGTCATAACATAAATCACCTGCTGCTGCATTAACGCAGAGAGCCGGATAGACGGGCGGCAATAATCAGTGAACACAAGAAACGTGCCGCCAAAAGGAACAAGACCGCCATGTAAGGCAATGCCGTTCATCGCAGCCGCCATGCCATGTTCGCGCACGCCATAGTGGATATAAGAGCCAGCATAATTATCGGCAGAAAACACAGAATGCTCTGCAACCTTGGTGTTATTTGAGCCAGTCAGGTCAGCCGAGCCGCCAAACAAGCCAGTACAGGCAGGCAGAAGAGCTTCAATCGTTTTTTGGCTGGCAACCCGAGAGGCAACTTTTACCGGCGTTGTTGCAAGTTCGGCCTTCAGGCGCTCAATACTTGCAGTGGCATCTGCTGCAACATCTGTTTTCATCTGCGCTGTAAAGGCGGCTGCTTTGTCTGAGCTGGCAAGGCGGTCTGCCCATGCTGCATGGGTTGTTGCGCCCCTAGCTCCTGCTGTGCGCCATGGGTCAAGTACCTCAGCTGGAATGTCAAACGGTGCATGATGCCAGCCAAGGGCTGCGCGCGTGCCTTCGATTTCATCACCGCCAAGAGCTGCGCCATGAATTTTTGATGTTCCTGAGAGCGTTGGTGCGCCTTGTCCAATGACTGTTTTGCAACAGATAAGAGTAGGCGCGCTATCATCTGCCTTAGCAGCGGTAAGGGCTGCATCAATAGCGGCCATATCATGGCCATCGCATGACAAAACCTGCCAGCCATAGGCTTCAAACCGGGCTGTTGTATTTTCCGATACAGTGATGGATGTCGGGCCGTCAATTGAGATGCCATTATCATCAAACAGCACGATAAGCTTGCCAAGGCCAAGATGGCCGGCCAGCGAGGCAGCTTCGTGGCTGATACCCTCCATAAGGCAGCCATCGCCAGCAATCGCGTAAGTGTGGTGGTCAACCAATGCATCGCCGTAATGGGCGGCAAGGTGGCGCTCTGCCATTGCCATGCCAACGGCATTGGCAATACCCTGACCGAGCGGGCCGGTCGTTGTCTCGATACCGTCTGCATGACCATATTCAGGATGGCCAGCCGTAATCGCACCAAGCTGGCGGAAGTTTTTAATCTGCTCGATGGTCATGTCCTTATAGCCTGATAGATGCAAAAGCGCATAAATCAGCATGGAGCCATGACCGGCTGAGAGCACAAATCTGTCGCGGTCAGCCCATTCTGGCGCGCTCGCATCGAATTTCAGATGATTACAGAACAGGACAGTTGCAACATCTGCCATTCCCATCGGCATGCCGGGATGCCCTGATTTTGCTGCTTCAACAGCATCCATTGACAGGGCGCGGATAGCATTCGCCATAGCCTGTGTTGGAAAGTCAGCCATAGTGTCAACTCCTGAAGGGTAGGGATATATATTCGATTATTTTCAAATAGCGGCCTGCAGATAGGAAATCCTGCCGAAATAAACAGGCACCAACCATCGCGCGCAATGTGCCAATCCTTTTCTGATTCGTCAATCTGTTCTTGCCAAAACAGCGCCCTATCGCCTGTTTAACAAACTATGTAAGAACAGATTTGACGGAAAATTTTACCCCCATAAGCAGGGCTATCTGTTGGCAATGATGGAATTTTTTCGCAATTAGCAGGTAGGATGAAGCTCGAACAACGCATAACAACCTGTTGTGGAACTTGTTTTTTCTATGATTTGGATGCAGTGTCATCTGTGTAATCTGTGTCTAAGGAGTGTTCTTCTGCGCTGATAAAAATCAGTCCGAAGGCGGTGTGCATACCAGCTCATATAAGGCACATCAGAAAAGAAGAGATAACTTATGTCCGCATCCTCAGATGAGGCAGGAACTCCGAAGCATACATCACTGGATGATGCTCTTGCCAACCTGACACAATCCTTATCTACGCTTCGTCATGCTGTTGAGACATCCCAGCACTTGGACCAGAATGATACTGCTGTAACGACTTTATCAGCTGAAGCGGTAGACGAGTTAAAGGCAATTAAAACGCTCATTTCTGAAGCGCGGCACCTTGTCGCGTCAAAAAATACAGCCTCATCATAACTCTCATCCAGACATAAGACAGCCTTGCTAATGGCCGCAGACCAAGGAGCAGACCAAAAAAATGACACAGTCAGTTGTAACCGTCAGGATAAATGACCAACCCTATCAGATGGGGTGTGATGCAGGTGCCGAAAATCATGTCAAAACCATGGCTGAAGAAGTGAATGCTATTTTGCAGGAACTGAAACAGGCTGTTGGCGCTGTTGGTGATACAAGGCTTCTGGCAATGACATCAATTATCCTTGCTGACCGTGCCTTTCAGGCAGAGCAGGCTGCGGGCGGCGCTACGGCAATGGCATCGGCTTCGGCTGACACTGTTAGACAGAAAGACGAGCAGGCCCGGGTTGCGCAGGCTATCAGTGCCGCCGCCGAAGAAATCAATCACCTTGCCAGTCGACTGGCAAAGGCCTAATCTTAACACGGACGATAGCTCGATGGTGCGTCAGGCCTTTCAATCCCTGGGACCATAATCTTCTGTCGGGAACTGCCTCTGTGCAGACTGCGGTCTGTGTATTGCGGTGCCCACCTGTATCACAGGTCACAGAGGATGAAACATGTCAACGGCTTGTCTGGCTATCGTTCCTAGACTTTTTTTACGTCATCCTAGACGTCATATGTTTCTTGTGGTGAAAATAACGCTAGGTGGCGGAGCAAGGTCTGTTTTTTGATGGCAGCTGAAGAAATAAGCGAAACAGAAAAACCAGCCTGCCGGATAGCCGCACAGCAGATGCGGGCTATCGCAGCACAGAAAAATCACGATATAGACAAAAAAATAGCGCGGTTTGCTGATGACCTTATGGCGCGGTTTGCGCCAGTATCTGTTGCAGGCTACTGGCCTATCCGTGATGAGGTGTCGCCGCTTAGATTGATGGCGGCGTTAAAACATGCTGGCTGTCATCTCTGTCTTCCTGAAACGGGCGCTCCGCAAACGCCGCTGACATTTCGCGCTTTTGGCAGTGAAGCAGAGCTTGTTGATGGCCCCTATAAAACAAAACAGCCTCCGCCTACAGCAGATATTCTCCTACCGCATCTTATTCTGACGCCGTTATTAGCGTTTGATAAGCAAGGCTACCGTCTTGGCTATGGTGGTGGCTTTTATGATCGTACCTTGGCGGCTTTGGAAGCTGAGGGGCATAGCTGCATTTCACTTGGCATTGCTTATGATGAGCAGGAAGTTCAGCACGTGCCCATTGGTCCATATGACCGCCAATTAACAGGGATTCTTACAAATAGCGGCCTATACCTTGCATGACAGGTCTCGCCGCCTTAAGACAAGAGCCATTATACTAAATAATTATCGTATGACGGCACGGTCATAGACCGACTACAGGTCTGATAAAGCAGAGTTAAGGATATGAAACGATGAAACGTCTGATGTTTTTAGGGGATATTGTTGGCCGAAATGCGCGTCAGACGGTTATTGCCAAAGCAGCGGATTTAAAAGCCTCTCAGAACTGTGATTTTCTGGTTGTAAATTGCGAGAATGCCGCCGGCGGGTTTGGTGTTACCCCCTCAATTTGTGATGACCTGTTTGGCGCTGGCATTGATGTTCTGACGACCGGCAATCATGTCTGGGATAAATCTGAAATTTCACCCTATATTGAAAAAGAGCCACGGTTGTTGCGTCCGGTAAATATGGCCCCTGAATTTCCAGGGGTTGGTGTTACCATTGTCGCTGGCGATGATGGCACCCGCTATGGGGTTGTGAATGTCATGGCCAATCTGTTTATGGCGCAGAATGATAATGCGTTTGCTGCAATGGATAAGGTTCTTAACACACTCAAACTTGGCCGTGATGCAGATGCCATCATTGTTGATTTTCATGGTGAAGCAACATCAGAAAAGGTTGCTATGGGGCATTATCTTGATGGCCGTGTCAGTCTTGTTGTTGGCACCCATACTCATATTCCAACAGCTGATTTGCGCATTCTGACTGGCGGCACTGCCTATCAGACAGATGCCGGCATGTGCGGTGATTATGAGTCAGTTATCGGCATGGATAAGGATGTGGCTATTTCACGGTTTACCAAACGGGGGTCGGGGCGTTTATCGGTGGCACAAGGTGAGCCAAGCCTATGCGGTTTGATTGTTGATGTTGACACAAATGGCCTTGCAACAGCCGTGTTCCCCTTCAGGAGTGGCGGCGCCCTCCCTGAAACACCTTAAAACACAGTGAAATAGGCCTGAGAACTGGAAATAATACACTCTATCTGATATATGCTTTGTTAAGTGATGAAGCGGTAAAGGTGCGTTTAAGGCGTACAATTAAAATAGGACGAACGAGACCCATGGCAGGCCACTCCAAATTTAAAAATATTCAACACCGCAAAGGCGCGCAGGATAAAAAGCGCGCTAAGGTGTTTACCCGTCTGATAAAAGAGCTGGCTGTTGCCGCAAGAGCAGGGACTGACCCTGACGCTAATCCGCGGTTGCGTACAGCCCTTGCTGGATGCCGCGCTGCCAATATGCCGAAAGACAATGTTGAGCGTGTGCTAAAGCGGGCCGAAGGCGGAGAAGGCGAACTTTATGAAGAAATTCGCTATGAGGGTTATGGAACAGGCGGCACAGCCTTTATTGTTGAAGCGCTTACCGATAACCGGAACCGGACAGCATCAGAGGTGCGGGCAGCCTTTAATAAATTCGGTGGTACGCTTGGTGAGACGGGGTCTGTTTCTTTCATGTTCGACAAGGTAGGTCAGATGATTTTCGACGTCTCTGCCGGAGATGCAGATACAGTTTTTGAAGCAGCATTGGAAGCAGGTGCTGATAATGTTGAATCAGACGAAGATGTGCATGTCATCACAACAAACCCCGAAGATTTCAATGCGGTCAGAGAATCTCTGGATGCAGCGTTCGGAGCCCCGCAGGAAGCTCAGTTGACTTGGATTGCTCAGAATAGCGTTGATGTGGACGAAGGTCATGCGCAGACGCTCTTGAAATTCATGGATACATTAGATGATAATGAGGATGTCCAGAATATTGCGTTCAATTTTGAAATTTCTGATGAAATAATGGCAAAGCTTGAGGGCTAGTCATTATTTATCTGTAACTGGGACAGGGATAAAACTGTATGCGTATGCTCGGGATTGATCCGGGACTTCAGGCAACAGGATGGGGACTTGTCCGTTTCTCGGCACACCGTCTTTATCATGAAGGTCATGGGATTATCCGCACCACAACCAAGATGAGTGATGCAGAAAGGCTCTGCGCCATTGCAGATGGTCTGAGCGATGTTATCAGAGACTATCGCCCTGAAAGTGCAATGATCGAAGAAATCTTTGTCTCACAAAATCCGCGCTCTGCTTTGCGTCTTGGGATGGCGCGCGGTGTTGCTATTCAAGCGTGCGGTGCGGCCGGCCTTGGGGTTGGCGAAATTGCGGCTCGTGCCGCCAAACAGGCTGTTACAGGAACGGGCAAGGCAGATAAAAAACAAGTCTCTGCTATGGTTGCCCGGCTGTTGGCAATAGAAGAGCCGCCATCAGATGCTGCTGATGCTCTGGCAATCGCGATTGCCGGTGTTCAGTCAGGTCATAATTTTAGCGCGCAAAAAGGCTCAGCACCTGCCGGTAGCGGTCTGCAGGCCGCAATTGATGCTGCCTTAGCAAAGGAGACGTTGTGATGATTGCCCAGCTTTCTGGCAGAATTGCCATGCTCGATGTGAATTCTGTTGTGCTTGATGTAAATGGCGTTGGCTATCTTGTTCAGATGACGGGACGAACGCTTGCACGGCTTGGCCCGGTTGGTGGGCACGTAACCCTTCTGACAGAAATGCTGGTGCGCGAGGATGCGCTGACATTGTTTGGCTTTGCAGAAGATGATGAACGGCAGGCTTTCAAGCTATTACAGACAGTGCAAGGTGTTGGCGCAAAAGCATCCTTGTCTATTCTAACAGCTCTCAGCCCGGCTGAATTATTGCAGGCTATCATGGCTGCTGATAAAGCCATGGTATCTCGTGCAGATGGCATTGGACCCAAATTAGCGCTTCGGATTGTGAATGAGCTTGCTTCAAAAACCGGCGCAATCATGAGCCTTGGCGCGCCTGCCTCGCTTGATAGTGGCGCACCTGCAGCAGACGCAGCAGACAATCAAATCATCCAAGATGCGCTATCGGCGCTTGTTAATCTGGGCTATGCGCGCGCAGAAGTGTTTGTCGCCGTTCAGCAAGCGGTTGCTGCTGATAAGACAGCAGATACATCTGCCATTATTGGTGCTGCCCTAAAACAGCTCGGAACGGTATAGGAGACTGCATAGATCATGACAGAGCGCCTTATTACAGCTGAGCAGACCGAACAGACCGCGCAGCCTGATACTGCTTTGCGGCCGCTTTCGCTTGCCGAATTTGTGGGGCAGGGTCAGGGACGCCGGAATTTAGAAACGTTTATCCATGCCGCCCGTGTGCGTGAAGATGCGATGGACCATACATTGCTGCATGGACCGCCCGGACTTGGCAAGACAACAATGGCACAGATTATTGCCAGCGAACTTGGGGTGGGGTTTCGGGCAACTTCCGGCCCTGTTATCGCCCGTGCTGGCGATCTTGCCGCGTTGCTGACAAACCTTGCCCCGCGTGATGTACTTTTCATTGATGAAATTCACCGGCTTAATCCAGCTGTTGAGGAAGTGCTTTATCCGGCAATGGAAGATGGTCAGCTTGACCTTATCATCGGGGAGGGGCCGTCTGCGCGCTCAGTGCGTATTGATTTGCCCCGCTTCACGCTTGTTGGGGCGACAACCCGTGCAGGATTACTGACCACCCCGTTGCGTGACAGGTTCGGCATTCAGATGCGGATGCAGTTTTACAGCGCAGAAGAATTGGTTGCTATCCTGACACGTCAGGCAGAAAAACTCAGCCTGCCATTGAGTGCTGATGGGGCTGCTGAAATTGCAAAACGGTCACGCGGGACACCCCGTGTTGCTGGCCGGTTATTGCGGCGTGTGCGTGATATTGCGCTGGTTGACGGCGTTGATACTGTCACAGCTACTTTTGCTGATGGCGCTCTTGGTCGTCTTGATGTTGATAAAAAAGGTCTGGATGGGATGGATAGACGCTATCTTACCAGCCTTGTTGAATATTATGGCGGTGGGCCTGTTGGGGTTGATACTCTTGCTGCGGTATTGTCAGAACAGCGCGATATGCTAGAGGATGTTATTGAGCCTTATTTAATGCAGACAGGGCTTTTGATGCGAACGCCGCGTGGCCGGTGTTTGTCGCAGACAGGCTGGGCATATCTTGGCCTGACGCCGCCAAAAGATGCGGCATATCAGCTTGATTTGCTCGGTAATAATGCTTCGGCTAACGGCGATGAAAATGCATAATCTGCTACCGCTTAGCAGAGCGGAATTTGTGGCAGCCTGCCATCCAGATGGAATCCTGTTGCCAGATCAAGGCTGTCATCATTACGGGCTTATTGTGCAATATGAGGATACTGATGCTGGCGGCATTGTTTATCACGCTCATTATCTGAATTATGCTGAGCGGGCACGGTCTGCGGTTTTGCGCGCAGGCGGTATTCATCTTGGCGCGCGTCTGCGCAGTACAGGCGAAGGCATTATTATTCGCCAGGTTGAAGCGCGCTATCATGCGCCGGCACAATTGCATGACCAAATTATTGTTGTCACCCGCCTGGAACAGCTCAAGCGGGCATCATTGCGGCTGGCTCAACACATTATATCACCTGAAACTGGCCTTATTTTTGCCAGACTTTTGGTAGAAGGAGTATGGGTGAACAAAAAATATGCACCATGCCGGTTTCCTGATGACGTTCGGGAAATAATCACGCATCTTTCTGTCGCCGGAGAGGGCACAGCCTAAGTAAATTATTCAGAATGAGGGTAGAATTCGATGAATATAAGTGCATTTGCCGCAACGGGCGAAGCTGAAATAATAGCCAGTTCACAGGCAGCTGAATTAACGATTTTTGGTCTGTTTCTCGCAGCTGATCCGATTGTAAAATTTGTCATGTTCTTGCTTGTTGGTGCGTCTATTTGGTGCTGGGCAATTATGTTTGATAAAATAACAAAATTCCGCAGACAGGTGCGTAATGCCTCTCAGTTTGATGAGCAATTCTGGTCTGGTGGCTCGCTGGATGATCTTTACAACCAGACAGGCGATAATGCGGATAGCGCGCAGGCTCAGGTCTTTGTTGCTGCCATGCGTGAATGGCGCCGCGCAAATGTTAAAGGCCTGACAAGAGCCTTGCAGGGTGATTTAAAACATTCGCTGCTGGCACGGATTGAACGCACGATGGGTCTTACGATTACGCGTGAAATGGAACGGCTTGAATCTGGCATGAGTGTGCTTGCATCCATCGGGTCAGTATCACCCTTTGTTGGCCTGCTGGGGACTGTCTGGGGGATTATGAATTCTTTTCAGTCTATTGCAGAATCCAAAAATACCAGCCTTGCAGTTGTGGCGCCGGGGATTGCTGAAGCGCTATTTGCAACTGCGCTGGGGCTGGCGGCTGCAATTCCGGCGGTTGTAGCCTATAATAAATTTTCTGCTGATCTGGATAAAATCGGCTCGGCACTTGATGTTTTTGCACAGGAATTTAGCACGCTTCTGGGCCGTCAGCTTGATGAAGGAAATAAGTAATGGGCGTACAGCTCACCACTCGAACAGCGCGGCGCACAAAGCGTCATAGGCCAATGGGTGAAATTAATGTGACGCCGTTTGTGGATGTCATGCTGGTTCTGCTGATCGTCTTTATGGTGACAGCGCCGCTTCTTACTGTTGGCGTGCCGGTTGATTTGCCAAAAACAAAAGCAGGTCAGATTAATGCAGATAGTGCACCCTTGGTTGTCACCATGAAAGCAGATGGCAGCATTTTTTTGCAGGAAACAGCGATTGAGCCAGATAAGCTTATTCCGCGGCTTGCGGCAATCGCCAAAGCTAATGATGAGGTGCGTATCTTTGTGCGCGGCGATAAAGCGGCTGCCTATGGCGATGTGCTTGTCCTGATGGGTCGGATACAGTCTGCTGGTTTCGAGCGGGTTGCTCTAGTTGCTGAGTTGCCAGAGGAATAGGGATGCAGCGTATGGCACAGTTCATTCGGCAGCCTGTTGCTCTCTCGCTTGGATTTCATGTTCTGGTGGTTACCTTATTCACGGTGGGGTGGCCCTTTTTAACTTCGGATGAAACGGACACTCAGCCTCTTATTGTTGTTGATATCGTCAGGACCGTTCCCAACACAAACCTTGCTGGCGCTGATAGTGGCGGGAAGGCAGCAGATGTTGAACAAGAAGAAACGCTCAAAAAACCACCACCACCGCCGCCGCCAGCTCCGGTTCCAAAACCAGTAGCTCAGGCGAAGCCTGCGCCAAAGGTAGCTCCCAAGCCTGTTGTTGATGACGCAGAAATTCTGCCCTCTAAAATAGTGAGCGCGCCTGTTGCACGACCAAAGCCAGAGGCGCCAAAGGCCTTAAAAAAGCCCGTTTCAGCGCCTGTTTCAGCACCTGTTTCAGCACCGGTATCACGGCCAAAGCCGCCGCAGAAAAAAGTGACGCCTGTCCCAAAGGCAAAGCCGAATAAATTAGCCAAACAAAGCCGCCAGAAAGAAAAGGCAGATGCCTTAAATGGTCTGCTTCAGAATCTTGCAGAAGCAACTCAGGCCAAAGAGGCTGAAGAAAACCAGAAGGCACAGAAAAAAGCGCTGAACAAACAACTAGCCCAAAATCTAACGGCTGCTGTCGGGGATGCGCTGAAAACACCGTCTAATTCATCTATTATGCCGTTGGGTGTGTCGGATATTGACCGGTTGCGCTCGCATATCTCGAAACACTGGACCCCGCCGGTTGGGGCTAAGGGCGCCAGTCAGCTTAAAGTAGATATCTTTGTAAAGCTAGAGCGTGACGGCACGGTAACCAGAGCTGAAATCGTTGATAAATCACGATTTAATAGAGATAAACTTTTCAGTGTTGCGGCGCGTGCTGCGCGCAGTGCTATTCTTGAAGCAAGCCCATTACCCCTGCCAGCAGAAAAATATGAGCTGTGGAAAGAATTCATATTTGGGTTTGATCCGATAAATATGTGAAGATAAAGCCAGCTAAGATAACCAGTAGTGTTTTGAAGTGCTTAGGTAAAAAGAGAAGAATTTAGAGATGAAAATGGACATGATGATATTTGGTGCGTCGGCAAACACCGTCTCTGGTAACGCTCTATGGCGAACTCTATTGCTCTCATTTTTTGCTTTTATGCTCTTTATCATCAGTGCTGGCACAGTGGGTGCGCAGACACAAAGGTTGGATATTACCGAAGGTCAGATAGCGCCTATTCCAGTTGCGATTGCTGAATTCACGGGACCGGATGGCTTGCCATCAGAGGTAGGTCGGCAGATATCGCAGATCATCTCAGATGATTTGGTGAGCTCTGGCCTGTTTAGTGCGGTTGATAGTGCTGCTTTTATTAAACCACCAGAATCGCCGTCTATCCGGCCTAACTTTTCAAACTGGTCCCCGCTTGGCGCGAAAGGCCTTCTTGTTGGCTCAGCATTTCTGGATGCGGATGGGCTTCTGCAAATTGAGTTTGTTCTCTGGGATATTGTATCGCAGCGGAATATTACTGAAGGCGGCGGGTCTGCAAACCAGTCAGGCATTCGCCGGATTGCGCATCAAATTGCTGATTTTGTTTATCAGGAATTTACGGGTGATAGTCCCTATTTTGATACTCAGGTTGTCTATGTCTCTGAATCGGGGCCGCGTGATCGCCGGGTAAAACGGCTCGCAATTATGGATCAGGATGGATTTAATCATAAATTTCTTACCTCAGGGCTTGATTTAGTGCTTACACCGCGTTTTTCACCAACCGCGCATGAAGTCGCCTATCTCAATTATTTCAATGATGAGCCAAATGTTTACCTGCTGGATATAGCCTCTGGCAGGACAGAGCGGCTTGGCAGTTTTCCGGGTATGACCTTTGCCCCCCGTTTTGATCCAGATGGTAACAAGCTTATCATGTCGCTGGCTCAAGATGGCCGGACAGATATTTTCCAGATGGATTTGCGGACGCAATCTCTTACCCAATTAACCCGTTCTGCCTCAATAGATACATCACCCTCCTTTGCGCCGGATGGAAGCCGGGTTGTCTTTAATTCTGATAGAGGTGGCTCACAGCAACTCTATGTAATGGACGCCAATGGGAAAAATGTGAAACGTATCAGCTTTCGGAAAGGGCGTTATGCAACGCCTGTCTGGTCACCGCGCGGCGATATCATCGCCTTCACAAAGATGTTCAAAGGCGAATTTTTTATCGGCGTAATGAATGTCGATGGAAGTGGAGAGCGGCTTCTTGCTCGCGGCTTCTTGGTTGAGGCCCCGACATGGGCGCCAAATGGACGGGTTCTGATGTATTTTAAACAGGAACCTGTCTCAAATGACGGTCAGGGCGGCGAGACATATCTGTATCGTGTCGATATTACTGGATTTAATGAACGCCGTGTTAGCACACCAGCAGATGCAAGTGACCCGGCATGGTCACCGCTTCTGCAGTAAAGGAGGCGAACTAAATTGGCTAACTAGATGCAAATATAGGTTGATTTTGATACCTGAATATGTTCTGAGTAGTGATGCTTTGAGATGGAACAGTCTGAAAAACACTTTTATATGATTATTGTTTCAGGACAGACTACCAGCTTGTTTTTTTTTCTTACAGGTTCCGGGACGCCGGAACAGGCCATTGGAGGTCTAAATCCATGATTAAACGCTTATTACCGCTCTTTGCAGCATCTCTTTTATTGGCTGCTTGTGAAACAGCATCAACCTCATCAAGTGATGGTGCCAGTGAAGTTCAATCTTCTAGCGCAACGGCTGCCGCATCTTCTAGCAGTACCGCAGCAACCGAAGCTGCCACTAGTAGCTCAGAAGCACCAAGTGCACGTACGATAGCTGAGAACCAGTTAGCGTCAGTTGGCAATACAGTGCTCTTTGGCTTCGATAGCGCCTCTTTGACGGACGCTGCTCAGGCAACGCTTAACAGACAAGCTGCTTTCATGCAGGCATCACCTACTTTGCGTGTTGTCATTGGCGGCCATGCGGATGAACGTGGCACACGCGAATATAACCTTGCTCTTGGCGAGCGCCGTGCTGCAGCAACCCGCGACTATCTGGTTGCGAAGGGTGTAAATGCTGCGCGTGTCCGGATTATTTCCTACGGTAAGGAACGTCCGGTTGCTGTTGGCTCAAACGATGTGTCTTGGGCGAAAAACAGACGTGCTGTAACAGCTCTTAATTAGGGCGATTTGGTTGCATACCCATCTGGGTAGCTAGTATATATTTTAGGTTCTGTTTGGGTGAATCCAAGCAGAACCTTTTTTATGACATGTGATTATGTGCCTAATTTCAGCCTAATTTGGGTGATAAACGTCACAAGTCTCGCCTTTGGTTTATCGTATAAATCATGCTAATGAGACCATTCTTTTGTCATTGTCATTGTCATGTTGGCAATTATTCGTCTGCATCTAATGTTTCTTTTATCAAGCCTTAACACTGGTAGCTCATATGATTAATTTTCTTTCTTGGTCACCGCATTCTGGAGCACATGCCTTATTTAAGGTTTTTGTTCTGGTAATGAGTTTTTCGATCATCTCTCCTGTTGCGGCGCAGACTGCCGATAGTGCGAACCAGCTTTTAGCGCGCCAACAGCTTCGCATGGACACATTAGAAAATAGTCTGAAAGCGATGACGGGGCTTGTGGAAACCGAATTGCGGTCCTTGACAATTCAGATTGATCAGGTGTCTGCATCGGCGGTAGCCGCTGAGTCAGGACAGTCTGGCGATTTTAAGTCTATTAAGATGGAACTGGCACGGCTTACAGATTCGATAAATATTCTAGAACAAAGGATGAAGCGGACTATTGAGCTTTCATCTGATGTTGAATTCCGCGTACTTCGGATGGAAAAGCGCATGCAGACCTTGTTGAGCCTTTCGGACGCAGATTTGAGCGCACAGCTTGCCCAGCAGGATGTAACAGCCGTGGGCAGTGCGCCTGAAGTTAGTATGAGCCGTGATGTTGCCACAGGCGAAACTGTCTGGACGATTGATGAAAATACGTTAAATGCGCAGCTGGGTGTGGGTGATAATAGCCAAACAGAGACTGAGCCTACCTCTTTGCAAAATAGTGGTGATACGTTACGCCCAACAGACCTTGCTACAGTGTCTGACAGTACCCAAACGAATGCCAATACTAACATTGGCGAGGCAACGCCTGTTATTGTTAAACCGTCTGTGTTGCCTGATGCGGGCGCTGAAGACCAGTATCGCTTTGCCCTTGGTCTTGCACTGCGCAATGATTTACCAACCGCTGAGACGGCCTTTAGCGAGTTCCGTGAGCTTCATCCAGATGATGAACGCGCCGCAGATGCGCTCTTCTGGTTGGGGCGTGTGCAGTTTATGCAGAGCCAATATGAAAATGCGGCGATGACATTCACAAGCTTTAATAAATTATATGATGGTGATGCCCGCTTGGCAGACACAACATTATGGATTGCTGAATCAGTTGCCCAGTTTGCGAATGATGAACAGGCGTGTAACATTTACCAGTCGCTTCCGGCTTTTCTGGACCAGCCACCTGACAGCTTCACAGACCGACTTGCCGAACTGTCAGCGGGTTCCGGCTGCGTTAACTAAATGGGGGCGAGGAGCCAGACGGCTCTGTTAACACCCACCTGTCTTGATAAACCTGTTTCGGCCTGTCTTTCTGCTCTTCGGCATAGTGCTGCTATATGGTCTGGCCAGCCTGTCTTTACGGCAGTCTCTGGCGGGCCTGATAGCATGGCGCTTTGTGATGTTGTTGACAGGGTGTGCCGCATGGCTGGACATCCCCATCAGGCACTTATTATTGACCATGGCCTGCGGGCTAATTCAGCTGATGAAGCGCGTGCTGTTCTTGGCCAGCTGCAGGCACGGGGCATATCTGCTGTTTGCTTGACTGTATCTGCGCCTCCGGCAGTGTCGGGAAAGATGGAATGGGCCCGCCAGCACCGCTTTGCCCTTTTGACAACATATGTCCAAGATAAGCGCGGTATTCTTATGCTTGGCCATCATCGGGATGATCAGGCTGAAACAATTGCGATGCGGCTAGCACATGGAACAGGGCTTGCTGGGGCAGGGGGTATCCTGCCTGCAAGGCTGTTAAATGGTGTTGTCTGCGTTCGCCCGTTTCTCTGCCTTCCCAAAGATGAGCTTATTGATTATTGCGCTAAGGCAGGTATTAAGACGGTCTCTGACCCGTCAAATGAACAGATAGCTTATGAGCGGGTACGTATCCGGAACTTCCTTGCCGCAGAGCCTAGCCTTCCAGCCCAGCTTATCCGGCTTGGCAGTGCTGCTCGGGCGCTCACCTCGGTTATGACAGCGCAGGCTGATATCTTTTCTGCGCGACATTGTCATATCACACCGCTGATGACCAGCATCGCGTTCTCAGCGTTTTATGATGCGCCTCCTATCTTGCAGATGCACCTTATTCGCCAGGCTGTCTTGCGGCACGGCGCTCCTGATTACCCGCCGTCTGAGGCGTCACTAACAAAGGCTATTCTGGCTGTGTGCGACCAACAAACACGGACAATATCGGGCTGTCTTCTGCGGCCAAATGGCCGGCTCCTTCAGATTGGCCCTGAATTTGGTCGGCAGGATGCATTTTCAGTCAGTATAAAGGCAAATAGCTTTATTATATTTGATAGACGATGGCTTATCCATAGCACGCATCACGGCAGGATTACCCGTCTTGGTAGTGCAGGATGGGCACAGCGTGATAAGCTGTCTGCATACTATCAGGCTCTACGCGGTGTGCCTGCGGCATTTGGGCAGATGATTCCCCTGCTTCATCCTCTTGACGCGGAGGGGGTTACACCCCACTTTGGAAAGTACGACGAGTTATTTGCTTTATATCAGGGCAGGTGGCGTCATGATGCACGGCAAACAGGGGTTGGTAATACCCCTAAAATGACA
>Ga0115564_10000757_pt1 | contig 31692 bp, 35 predicted proteins | sample COGITO_mtgs_1105_7_FD_88680 | JGI IMG/M metagenome (GOLD analysis project Ga0115564, IMG submission 88680) | Pelagic marine microbial communities from North Sea - COGITO_mtgs_110523 | ecosystem: Environmental > Aquatic > Marine > Epipelagic | place: Germany:Helgoland, sampling site Kabeltonne...
AACAGAGTCGAGAGTTCAATGTTACCGTCAACAACTTTGGTTTCGTCAACCAAGTTAGCAGCACGCATTTGAGCATAGCTCTCAGGCGAAGTCAGCATGTACATGAAGTCAGGCTCATGGTCTTTGTAACCCATACCGATTGCTTCGAACAAGCGTTCACCACGAGCAGCACCCGTCGCAGTAGCATCGAACAGTGGACGCTCATCGCCAGCGCCAGTTGCAGCAGCACCGAAGAAGCCATCAGCGTTTACGTCAACGAAGTGACCAGTGTTAGCAGCGTCAGCATCTGTGTCGAATTCGAGGTAGCCACCGTTGCCAGTACCACCAGCATCCCCGAGAGCAACTTCAGCTTGGGAAACACCTTTGAGAACGGACAGAACACGGTTGTGCTCGTCTTGTGCGCGGACTTCAGCGAAGTCACGGGCGATCTTTGCCAGACCGTCGGCTTTTGAGATGACTTTCTGCAGGTTAACTTGGTTAGCACCGAATGTACGCATGGTCTTAACGTAGTTAGCCATCTCAGTGGAGATGTCGGTACTCGTACCATCAGTGGCAACGCTCAGCGAAGGAACGTTGATGGTTGGGTTCAGAGTGTTGAAGTAACGGAACTGTCCAACAAAGCTCTCACCGTCAGCGTTGATGTCAGGGTTGGAACCTACGATTTCGGTGGAGTTGATTTTCTTCGCACCAGTGTAAGCTTCATCGGAGTAAGCAGAGATTGCGAGTGCAATGTTCTGGAAGTCAGTGTTAGTGATAGTCATTTAGGTTTTCCTTATCAGAAGTTCATTTTGCCTAGTTTTCCGGAGGCCGCTGCTTTCAGCATTTGGGCTGTGTCCATCTCTAGGATACTTGAGGGTTTTGCAGTTGTGTCAGGTGTGGTAGTCGTAGAAGTCTGAGTTCCACCACCCTTGTTAGTTTTTGATTTGAACAAGAATTTGTTCTCTGTATCAGCAGCGTAAGCCTCGACCGCGTCTGCAATCGATGCTCCTGACTTGTGTTGCCATACCCCATCAACTTGTACAAGCTGGCTGGTTAGGTCTTGTTTAGCCATAGCACGGCTACGGGAGTTACGGAAGTCCAGAGCAGAAAGCACTGTCTCAAGCGTACCATCGCGGGTAAGCTGAGTGTTCTCTTGTTCTGCTACTGCAAGCTTGTGTTTGTATTCTTCTAGCTCCATTTCCAAAGCTTCCTGAAGTTTACCTTCGTCTTTCAAACGGGTAATCTCAGCGGCCTTAGCTTCTGCTTCTTTCTTAGCTGCTTCAGCTTCCTTGTCTTTCAGCTTCTTTGCCATCTTGTCCATGTTAGCTTTCATTTTCTTAAGCTCACGGGCAACAATAGCTTTCTCAGCGGCAGTCAATTCTTTGTCAGCGTCATCATCTTCAGAGTCATCTTCTTCATCTTTAGATTCTTTGTCATCAGAGTCGGAAGTGTCCTCAGAGTCATCCTGACTTTCATCAGTTGTTTCTTCTTCTGGATTATCTTCTTCTTCTTCCTTCAGCTTTGCAGCAAGCTCAGCCATTTTCTTTTCAATTTCTTCTTTGGTCATTTTACTATTTTCCTTCAAGCACAGCTTGGGTTGATTATTAAGAGAGCTAACCCCTGCTTACGAAGCAGAGGGGGCTAACTATGTCATTTGTTTACGGTCCAATACCATACAAGTCATAACCTTCTTTCAAAGGGGCTAGAATGTCATGTCTGGTAAGTGGATTGTCAGGGTCGATAAGCCCAAGTTCTTTAGCCTGTTTCAAAAGCTTCTTGTATGTCTTATCAGGCATCCCTTTCGCCCTCATAGCTTTGAGAGTGTTTTGGATGGTATTTCCATCAAGGGCATCCGCATAGATGATCCTTAATTGTTCTTTTGCAAGTTCAGCGTGGCCAATGTTTGTGAAGAAAGCATCGTGGATTGTTCCAGTACCGATCTTGTTCTTCTTACCCCACAAGTGGAAGCGCCTAACAATCACAGCGTCATTACTGTGGTTGCCGTTCACGCCAAGGCCAATAGCCGCGTCTTGTATAGATGATTTGCCAATAAGCTTACCATCTTTAGCTGCGCCTTCATAGATATTCGCTACCTTCCTACCAGTGATTGGATCAGTAAATTCGATCCGCTCTTGTAGTTTAGGTCGATACCTTTGCATCATTGTCTTTCCATCAAACGTCACCCAAGGGATATCGACGTTCTCTGTGGTCCTTACATAGTCCTTTGCAACCTGCTTCCAGAATACGATAAAGTTATCGGTCACAGGGGCGCGTTGAGAAAGGTTCTTAGACATGATACGACTGATCTCGTCAAAGTCTTTGGGTCCAATAACGCCCTTTCGAGCATTGTACATTTTGTTCACAAAGTCAGCGGAGTCAGGGTGAATTTCAGCAGCGTAGTTCATCATTTTCTTGCCCATAGGCACGTCTTTGTTTACCATCTCAAGGAGTTCTTTTCGGAACTCTCTCAGTTCTCCCGTAACAGTGGAAGCACCAATCCTATCCGATACCTTAATCTTTTGGTCAACTAGACGAAGCTGAGTAGCAAGTGTTTCTTTTGAGATAGAGAAGTAGCCTTTTCCATCAAGGATTTTAGACATCTTACCAGCAACGTTGGCAGCTTTAGTAGCATCGCCAGCACCGTAGAAGGTCACCATGTTCTGAGCCTTTGCACCTTTAGCAAGGTCTTCCCAAGTAAGTCCAGCATCGCGCAGGGACTTGATCTTGGTGAAATCAGGGTCATTGATAGTGTCCATCGCTACAAGGTCGTAGAGACGGTTCTTCTGTGTTGTCGGTACAACGTTACTCGCATCACCAAGCGATTTACTCTTTGTTGACAGAGCGATAATCTGAGCACCAGAAGCCGAAGCATCGTTCTCAATCATCAGTCGTGACTTGTAGGAGTTGATTAGCTTTTGGTTGGTGAAGTCACCTTTGACATGATCGTGTAAGCGTGTATACTCAAGAGCCATACGTGCCATCTTGGGAACCTCCGGCCCCTCATGTACAGCAATAAGCGGGTGTTCAAGGAACTCGCGAATACGTCTGTCTCGTTGTGTTTTAGCTTGTAGCAACCTGCCTAGCTCAAGAATGCCTTTCTCATTGCGCCTGAATATTTCCAAACGGCCAGCTGTTGTCAATGCCTCAGTTCCGGGTCCGATCATAGAACCAGTCTGAATTCTTAGTTCAGTAAAGGCGTCTTTAGAGAAGTTCACTGCCTGTCCAGAGTTTAGGAAAGGTCGAACCATCTCACCACCCGTAGGTGTCAGGTAGCCACGGTGATAAACACGACCACGGCTGTCAATGAAAGTTTGTGTCTTGAAAGGTTTGCCACGTTGACGGTGCCACTTTGCAGTGGACATCATGCCATATCCTTGTTCTCCACGGGCTAGAATTTCATGTCGGAACTCGTTGATACTGTCATAGTACTTTGCTTTACCCCTTGGGTCACGGAAACGTACAACGTCATCCATGAAGTCAAAGAATTCAGCGTCTACTTCATACTCGGTGTTCATAACATGGTTCATCATGGACGCCATCTCTGAGTCAATCTGTTTAGGATCGTAGTCAGGAAATTTGTCAGCGGAGATGATTGGAATGCCAGAGTCTTTTCCTCTAGAATTCACATAGGTCTTCTTGCCAGCTTTTACATACAGACGATCGCGAGGTGATGTTACACCAAGTCTTCGTGCAATAGTTACCTTGCGTTCTGCAAGCTGGAGCTTTCTCAGTTGTTTGTCGATTACCGTAACTTCACGACTAACCGTATCAGACCAAGCTCCGGACATGCGTCCAGTCTCAATATCCAGTACACCACGACGTGTCTTACCACGGAAGTTAGTCTTAATCAATCCCTGCTTTTCAAAGAGCTGGAGTATCTTAGAACCTTCACGGTGGTTGTCTGCCAGTGTAGCTTTACTGAAAGGGTTTAGGTTAGGGAAGTCATCAGCGAGTTTCTGGCCGATCTTGATGGACAGCAAGTCATAGTCTGTTGTTTGACCAGAGGCTACAAGCTTGGCAATCTTAGACAGTGAGTTGACTGCATCGTTATCCATTACGTGAGACTTTGGCTTCTTTGTAAGGTTAAGAAATTCCAAGTCAAGGATAGAACGGTAAGTCTCTCGCCCTTTGGCAAATTGTTTGGTGATCCACGAGTCAGATGGTTCTCTGTTGAACATCTTCTTGAACGTGGTGTATTTCTTGTAGAATGCCCTGTCTTTCAACAGAACCTTCATTAGCTTTTCTTTTGTAGGATACTTGTCACTGATCTTATGAAAGTAGACCCGCGCAGGTGAACGACCTTTAAAGTAGATACGTTTAGCCAGTGCAGTGCCTTCCCTAGACCTCCAGTCATCGATGTAGCGTTGATCCTTTAGCTGTGTAGCATTGAGATCGTCAAGCCCATAATACTTGCCCATGATCTGAACCTGTGGAGCGCCTTCCTTGGAGGAAAGATACTTCACAAACATCTCTGAGCGTTTACGGGAACGGACGTCTAGCATACGCGATACGTTTTGTACAGCAAAGCGGTTCTCGGCCCGAACAATCGAAGCGAAGTCATTCCAAGAGTCTTTGTTCTTTGCATAACGCTCAAACACAACACGAAGGTTATCAATGATAACTGTTTGTTGGTTGACAGAGATTTTGTCGTCCAAAGATACAGCCATCCGCTCAATGAAATCTTTCTGGTCTGGTGAAATCAATTTGCTAGAACGCATGAAGTCAAGCCGTTCCTGAAACAAACCCGTGTCAGGGTCATAAACCAAGTTGTTCTTGATCTCCCCAGTTAGTGGGTCAGCGGAAAAGTTGCGTTCATCAAACTGGTTGCCTACTCGACGTCTGGAGGACTGCTTACCCATCAAGGTTGTACCCTTGTAGTCTGTCAGCGCCATCGTCTTATTGTAGTCATCAGCATCCAAAAGAAACATGTTTCTCAAGCTTACTTCGTGCTTTGGGTTTCTCAGAAGTGCATTGGGTGTACGAGCATCTACCTTGAAGTCAATTTCCCGTAGCTTCTGCTTTGGGATGAACAAGGTCGTTGCGTCTGTAGCCCTTTTCCGTAGCGCCTGAATACTTAGAGCACGCCCATTGATGTTGGTGAACTTCTCAAAGAGGAGCTTACCTTCACGAAACAGATTTACTTTAGCATCATCGCCAAGAATGTTCTTCTGTACATCAAAAGCTTGTCGCTTCAACCAAGCACCGAAACTCTCACGATTGGCGTCTACGCCAGAAAGCTTCTCAGGTTTGACCTTGGAGAGTTCACGCTTCTTAATACGGGGGTCTGTGATAGCAGCTAGCACTTTGGCGTCTGCAACAACAGGGATAAGCGTACTACGGCAATTCCAGTGGAGAGGCGGCATGTACCGTGTGTCACCAACTGGGTAGAGTTTCCCATTATGGTGAGCACAAATTGGACTTGTCCGACTGTCAAGAATGGCAGTGAACATGTAGCCTTTTAGAGCACCTTTGTTGCTTTCAATTACTCTGCTCATAGCGGCAGTCTGTGTAGATGTGATAGATGTCCTTGTCAGAGTGCTTGCTTGCACCTCAGTCAGCCTTGTAGTCTTGATAACATCTTTGATGATGTCATTGTGAGCTTTACCTTTTGCAAGACCGCCACGGACTTTAGACTGAATACGTACAAGTTCACCAGCGGAGATATTGTCAAGGTTCGAACGTAGTGTACGTGTACCTTTGATCTGTGGGCCAGTGATTTCAGCAAGTAGGTCTTTAGCTCTTGGACGTTGTGTCTTGTAGAACTTACCAATACTCTTGTTGATGTTGTTAGTTTGGAAGTCCAACTCTGCAGTTGAGAATTCCTTCATTGAGCTTACCAGATGCGACTTCATTTCTTTGTTGTAGCGCTTTACTTCAGGGGAGACATCTACTTTGATGTTACCACGTAGCAGCTTTGCAAGCTTCTCACGGTGGCGTCTCATTACCCTTCGGTTCTGGACTTGGAGGCCGTTCTCGTACATACGAGTGTTAACCATGTTAGCTACAATACGGTCAAAGATATCATCGTTAATTGTAGACATAGTTATGCCTCCTTTTGAATTGGCTCCTGAGACTGGGATCGAACCAGTGACATACGGATTAACAGTCCGCTGTTCTACCATCTGAACTACACAGGAATAATGGCACCACTTCAGGGTGGATTTGTAAACTGTAATTAAATGTACACATTTGCCATAGGGAATTTTGGGCGGGTCTCTCCCCGCTTGTCACCATTGTCCTTACGGTCTGGGTCAAGGCGCTACCTCGACATGCTAGTAACCTTCAGAGGTGCGCTTGAAATCAGAGGCGTAGAAGGTCTTGTTTAGAATAAGTCCGTGTGCAAAACCTCAAGGCGAGGTCGTTTTACATGCTTTACCGCCACGGCGCGGTCTGCGAACTAACTGGTACAGGCAGTCAGAGTTCGCGAATAGTTTCCTGTACTCCTACTCGTAGGACATACTGTTGTCTGCTGTTTGGCTTGCTGTCATAACAAGAGGGTCAGCTTCAATCTCTGCGTTTGCTTCTACGTCATCGTAGTCGGCAGGGATGAAGTCATTGTACCTTGCAATAGACAAGAATATTGAACGTGGAATAAGTCCAGATTGGTACCATTCAGTGACCAACCGCATAGAGTCAGAACCACCAGCAACAGGTGTGAAGTCAGCCGACAAAGAGTATTCAATGTCTGCATTCTCTACCTCAATATTATACTTCCAAGAGATCATAAAGGAAATGACCTCAGTCATAATCTCAGAAATCTTAGTGTTCAGGGTGCCTAGTTGGGCTGTCTGAGAAGCGTTACGAAGTTCCAGAGCAACACCCGATTGGGCCGTTTCAGGAGACATCATACGGATACCCATCTTAGCCATCTCGTCAACTGTGGCAGCAATGGTCTTTTCCATATCACCAAGGGCAGCAGAAGGTGTTTCCAACATGGAAGCACTAGCTTCATCAGGTAGGAATAGCCAAGAGCCTAGACCTGCATCAACGATTTTGTCTTGTTCATCAGCGTCAGTAACACCAGTCACAACAGGAGTATAAGTAGATGCACCATACATGAGGTGGTTACGACGAGATACTTTGTTGTAGAGTGCTGCTTCACGGTCAACCAAAGGCATAAGCGCTGGTTCACTTGAAACGAACTGACCATTCAAAGGCCAAGCGGGAACAATACTGATACGCTCACCAAACTTAAGTGGTTTTACAGTGTTTACTTTTGTCCAGCTTGTGTTTGTGCTGGTGTCTTTGTATTCTTGCTTGATCTCACCATTGCTGGCTGTAGCTTCACCTGAGTTAGAGGGTTTCTCGTAGAAGTCAAGCGTAAGGTAGCCGCTTTCATCCAGATAATGGTCGCAAACCGTGTCAACATAGGAAGGGTGCCAAGGGTTATCATCAGTGAATTTTTGTGCAACATAGCGAGTTGTGAAGCGAGACACACCACGTTTACCTGTGGAAATTACATTACCAAGCTGTACGTTGATTACGTTCTCGGCTTTGTACAGAGATGCGTAAGGGTTGTTATTATCGGTTTCTTCTCCTTCATCCTCTCCTTCACCGTCAAAGTTGGCAAGGTCTACATATACCCAAGAGTTGAATGTTTGGAGTTCTTCCCAAATGGCGGCATCCAGAAAGCTGAACATAGACTGACCTTCTTGAGTGAAGTCGTCTTTGAGCCAACCCGTGACTGCCTTGTTCTCTTCATCAGAAAGTTCAGGGATGTTGGTGTATAGTGTTGATTCTTTTCGTAGCAGAGATGAAACAAGGACTTTAGCATACTGCGCAGTTAGTCCAGGAAGCTCTGCTTCTGACTTATAAAAGTCGAATTGTGATTGAGACATAGATGGAGAAAATGGGATCAGGAGATTTCCTTCATCACCTACTTCGTCATCATGTGCTTTTGCTTCTGCTTCACCATTAAGAATAGCTCGTGACCGCTTCCATAGCGGGAGCATAGAACTGTAAGAGTCAGAGGGATCACCTACGGTCTTCTTAATCGGCTTAGCTGTAAGTTGATTTACAGACATAGAGAGTTCCTTCTTCTCTTGATTATATGTTTTTATTTCTTCTTTAAGATACAAGTCGGCTCAACAGGAGCCTCCCCTTACGGCTAATCCTTACGGTAATAAAGGGATAACCCTTACGGAAGACCCTAACGGTAATAAGGGGGGGATTATTAACATATACCCTAACGGGCTAGGATCATTAGGGTTAGATAGTTTTTACTAATGGAAACAAGGGAGTAATCTTCCCAATGTGGAGTGAAAGTTCCATTCAGAATGTTCCGAATCTCACCTTGTTCCATAGACCACCAACTAGCAGGTCGCAACCTGTCGATGGATTTTGAGGTTCTTATCATAAGGGTTAGATAGTTACAATCCGTCCTTATCATAAGGGTTAGATAGTTACAATCCGTCCTTATCATAAGGGTTAGGTAGTTATCAATAGTGAGTTCGGCCATCCCAAAGCTCGAAGTGTACAGCATCAAGGAACGGTTTACGACCTTGACTCTTACGTACCTTCTTGTACTCTGCTAGTGCTTTCTCAGCAGTTTCAAACTTACTGGTTTCATCCAGCCAACATGCTCCCCACATGATCTTAACGTCCAGTTCTTTGGCCGCTTTGAACATAGCTTCAGCAATGGTAACATACAAGTTCCAAGGCTCATAGGTGTATTTTCCGTCCACATAGGCCAACAGGTCTACAGCAGAACCGTCAAGGTGCTTACTGTGGAAGGTCTTTGTTTTACCCTCTCGCATGAGTTGACGCTGACGTGCCATAGAACGCACACCTTCGTTTACTCCGAAGTCAACAAGAGAATACTTGAGAGCAAGCTCAACAACGTTCTCCATTTCAGGATTTACACCTTGGAGTTTGCGCTTAGAGCGACCACCAAGGACATTACCTGAGTCTTCAACTGTGAGGACTTTTGCGTTAGCCTTTGGCTTGGGTTTAGCCTTGGCTTTCTTTTCTGTAGTTTTGATAGTCGAATTAGCGATCGTCATAACTCTGAATATCTCCTTTTCTTGTGTTTGGCTCAAAGATGCAAACCAACTTACTTGAGTCCAGTTCTAGGAACCGACAGGAAGCAGTAGTCTTGTCTGAGGCAAACTCTAGGTTTCTGGCAGCTTGTGATGCTGCGATTTCTTGTTTCTGATAGAAAATCTCAACAGGGAAAATTATAATCCCTGTCACGATTGCACCAGCTATGAACAAGAAAATATCTTCGAGACGTACTTTCGGCTCTTTTTTATCGTTCATTTTCTTATGGTGCTTTCATCATGTAGTTTACTAGGAGGGTCATAGCAGTGGTAAAGATACCACCACCGACAAGCCATAGACCTCGGTTAATTCCGGAGTTCAAGCTTGACAGTTTCTTCTGTATTGTTTTTAGTTCTTCTTTTTGGGTTGCGTTCTCAATTTCTAGTACGCGCAACCGTTCTTCAATGTCCAAAGTGACACTCCTTAATTAGAGGTGAGTGGTTAAGGTGGGCTGTTCCCGCCCTTCCATGAATCAACCATCTTCTCTCCAGAGCGACCTACGATATAACCACCAACCCCAATCTGTAGGAGGTTCCATAATTCGATAGGAAGTTCAATCTCATGCTGCGTAGCTAAAAATAGACCAGCAACAGGGAAGATAAGATAGTTTAGTGCAATGATTGCAACAATGACGAGCATCAAAAGAGGACGCCATGTAGCAGTTAGCCAGTGTCCAGACTTGGCTTCTTCAAGAACAATCTTACCACGGATTTCTTCGAGCGATCCAGTGTGTTCAATCAGAGCCAGCTTGATTTCGGCTTCGATAGTGGCTTGGTCAACCTTGTCAGGAAAGAGACGTTTAACAACGTCACCTAGAATTGGTGCCAAGAGTGGAAGTAGTTGGAGCATAATTTGTTCTCCTATTTAAAGGTTGGTTAAAGGAACTAGTGTGGCAGGGAAGCCCGTACCAGTAGGTTCCAACGTATCTAGATCAATGGCGTTTCCATGCCGATGAATCCATTTATAGATTAGCTCATTTTGATAGGCATAAGCAGCCCTGTATTCGAAGCCTAGATCAATAGATGTTCTGTTGGCTTTCTTTTCTAGTGTGTCAGCGAGACCCTTGCCGCGATAGGCTGGATCAACGTAGATCATAGAGCGCACTTGCACCTTGTTAGGGTCGATGCCTAGCTTCTCTGTAGCTTGTACCATAGCGGCACACTTTGTATAACCTGTGTTACCTACTCGCGTCATGATACCCACGGTACCAATAATGCGCCCTCGCTCTTCAGCGTACCAGAGATTGAGACCCATGTTCATCATATGGATGGTATACTCTCGGTACTCGGCAGCGTCACGTTCACCACCAGTAATCTCGTGTAGCTCACGGAAACGATGCTTCATCTCCGTAAGTGGTTTGTAGCTGTAAGTTATCATGTTGCAAGTAACTCCATATCTTCTGTGAACTCTTCAACAGCAGTCTTTACTTCTTCAATAGAAACCGCCTGTTCAATGTTTACATTAGCTAGTAGACGTAGCCTTTCAATGGCTGGCCCAATCTGTGCACGATAGAAATCAGCCTTGTAAAGAATGACCATAGCCACCTGATAAGGTGTTTCTGCAGTGATACCTACTTCGCCAAACACAAAGCCATATGCTGGCCCTGCTTCTTTTGGCTCAGTCTCAGCCTGAAGGAAGGCGATTGCCTGTTCTTCTTTTTCTTTGTAAGTTAGCCCCTGCCCTGTAATTGGAGTCAGGAAGCTGCTACGTACTTTCTCAGTCACATTCACAACTGTGAGTTTAGCAGCCTCCCGCTCTTTCAAGAGAGGAACTGATTTGGCCTTCTCAGACCGTTTCAGTTTCAAAATCATCTTCTGATACCCTTATAAGTTTCTTTGACATCACATAGGGAAGAGGTGCAGTTACATAAACCATGTACTCTCCAGCATCCTCAAGCTCAAACTCGATGATACCGTCCTCGTCTGTTTCTGTGATAGTTTCTAGCATACCTTCTCCGCCAATCTTGTCTTGGATTTCTACCAAGGTTCCAATCGGACAGCCCTCAATAATCCAGCTTCCCGTTTCTGTTTTCACAGGCGTAGGAGAAAATGGCCTTTGAGTTAGGGTACCGTAACCTTCATAGTCAAAAGGTGTTTGTTCTTCTTCTTCTTCTTCTTCTTCAGGCGTAGGGATGAAGTAGCAGCTCAAGTATTCTGCCACACTGTTAGGGTTTGGTGAAAAAATTCGCCTTGGATTGTCTTCGTCGTAGGAGTGGCCGAAGCCACCCCCAACAACATAAGTTTGTGTTTTGTCCAAAGTGAGTACAGCGTACTGTTTACTCATCGTTAATTACTCCTTATTTTATTAGCATTATCATCGTTGTTAACGGACAAGCGCCCTTGCAACCATAGATACATCATCTACGTTATTGTAGTTTGTTGTTCCAGGATCAGTTGACTGTTGACCCAACGCCCCCGAAGTGGTGGTGCCTACAAGAATACGGATGTCTACATCATCGTAAACACCCATCTTAGAGATAACGTACTCCTCTTCCATCCAAGCTGTAGAGCCAGCAGATGACCACGCGGTGGTGGCTTCGGTTTCCCAAGAACTCCATGTGCCACTTTCTTTGTACCTGATCTGTAGGAACAGCCTAGTTATTGTCCAGAAAATGTCGTAGCCCTCCCCTCCCTTGTTGTTGTAATACACACCCCAATTCGACCTGTTACGCCACTTTACGTTGAAAGCAATCTGCCAGAATTGACCAGTAGTGAAAACCCCAAGGGTTGTTGATGGATCAACAGTGTCATTATGGTCAAGCATCTGTGCTGTCAAGTTACCATAGGTTACACCATCAGACACAGCACCAACAATAACAGACTCACGAGCAATCAGGTTATTGGCAACAAAGTCACCATCTGAAGACATCGCAAACCCAACAGAACCACTGTCAGTTAGAGCACCACCAGCGATCGTACCGTCAAAGTTTGTAGACTTGAAGTTGCTTGCAATTACACTTTCTGTTGTGATCTTTCCTCCATCGATGGTTGTTTCACCACCATGAGCAAATGGACCAAATCCCGCTCCCTGCGAAGATTTACGAAGCATAGGCTTGTGAACCAGAAATAAGCTGTCACCACCGCCAGAGTTATTCGCGTTGGTGTACAACTGTGCTACAAACCTCACACCAGTAGTACCAGCAGGCGCTTGTATAACACCACCAATACGTCGCCAAAGGTCTGGGTTTTCCCTGTCACCCGTAACTTCACTGCTATCAGTATCAACAACAGGCATCGCAATGGTTGAACCAGTCGAGTCTTTCCATTGAGCAGTAATCCTTACACCGCAGCTGTGTGTACTTACCTGTGCAGAAATCTCATACCACTCACCTTCTTCGACTGAGGTAGCTCCACCATTAACAGCAGACCCATCAGCATTTTCCACAGAGTGGAAGACCCTGTAGTATCCATCACTAGTACTTTGCGCAGAAGACGAAAGCTCTAGAACATATCCAGCATTGGGTGACCATAATTCATTCGGCCCACGTAGTCGAGATGCGCCACCAGCACCGATATCCCCGCCTGCTGCATCCACCCTCCAACCTGCAAGACCTTGCTCGAAGTTAGTGTTAGTCAGAAGGTTACCAGAAGCAACATTAAGGAAACCAGCCTCCACCTCGTTTGAAGTGATCGTACCAGCAGCAATCTGATCTGCAGTGATAGTATCAGCGGCAATCTGAGTGGCTGTTACCGAGTTGGTCTCGATCGCACCACCGTCAATAGTTGTCGTATCAGTACCTCTCCAGTCTTCAAGAGAAGTGCCACCTGAGATAACAATTTTTCCGGGATCGATCTGAGTAGTACCAGCGTTCACCCTTGACGCAGGGTCGTCTGCCCAATCTCCGATGTCAGAGATAGCATTAGAACCAACAACAACAGAACCAGTAAGCACCGACCCAGCAGTAAGCTTGGCGGCATCCAATTCGGAAATCTTGGCGTTGGTAATAACAGCGTCTTTGATGTTAGCTGCATTTGCAATGATCTCATTAGTACCAACATGGTCAGCGGTGATACCACCGTCAACGATCAGACTACCAGCATTTTTCTCAAGTAGAGTGATGTGGTCAACCCAGAATGTCAACGTATCAGTTTGTGAAGAGTGGTCCCAAACCCTAATTCTAACAGATGCACAATCGTCGGGAGTGGTCAGTGTGACGGAATAGTCTGTCCAATCATCACCAGCAGGGCCGTTACTCGCAACATTAGTAAACTGAACAGGAGATGTAATGGCGGCACCTGCAGCATTGAAGTAGTATACTCGGCAGTAGAAACCATTAGAAACACCACCAACAAAGTCAGCTTTAACAGATGTGCTACACACATACTCTGTGGAAGGCTTCACAGGCGTCCGGTAGTCGTCGGAAATGTAGGGTGAAAAAGAGTCTGTAAGGTTGTTTTTAATAAGGGCAAGTGTATTACTACCTTCTCTGCCATTACCTTCAACAACACTTATTGTACCATTACTAGCAACCGTCCAGTAATTGTTCACATCACCTGCAGCGTCTTGGAAGTTACCATTTGGAATAAGGTTGTTGTAGTTCGTAACAACTAGTTTCTCTGTAACGATTGCTCCCGATGCGATCTCAGTAGCGCCAATGGCACCAGCTTGGATTTGACCAGCCGTAATAGAGTTAGCTTCAATGTCAGCACCGTCAGTAGATACATCCCAAGCTGTACCGTTCCACCGATAGAGTTTGTCATCCGTAGACAACAACACAACATCGTAGGTCGAGTTGTCAGCGGGTAGAGTGTCCACCAAACCAACAGGGCTAATGTCGGAAGCAAAGGAAGCAGCATCAACGATACCAGCAATGTCAGCTTCTACAAGACTTGTCAGAGTAAGAGACAAACCCGCAGAACCGCCAGCAGAACCATTCCAGCTAGCACTAAGGTTACCACTTGTGTCAACCTGCTTAATCCAGAAGTATTGTGTATCATTCGCAGGGTTAGAGATAGCCAGAGAAGTACCGTAAGAGATGTAGTCGTAGGTGTCATCGTTAGGTACAGTAGCAGTATCGCTTGTGGTGATGATGTAGTGAGAGAAGTCGCTTTCTGTTGAAGCAGTCCACTCAAGCCACATGGTATCAAAGCCAGCAGTACCAGCTAGGCCAGTCACGTCAGCAGGAGCGTCAGTGTCAACCCATACAGTGTGGGCCACATCCGAAGATGTAGTGCTAGAGATACCTGCACCGTTACGGGCAGTTAGGTTTAAAGAGAAGCTTGCACCACGTTGTGAAAGAATCTCGAAAGGAGACCCAGCTACAATGTATTGTGTAGTGTTTGTATTTTCTGTGATTGAAACCACATAGTCAGCAGTGTTCTCGTCTGTGTTCTCTGTCCAATCAACCTTCAACGTAGCAAGGCCGTTAGAAGCCTCAGTAGAGGTTACAGTAGGATTAGCAACATTATCAGCATCACCAAATATGTCGTTTACATCTGTAGACGCAGCAGTGGTAAAGTTGAAAGAGGTCGTCATCAGACCTTCCGCGCCACCGTCACCAACAACATCGATCCAAAAATAGTACTTTGTAGATGCAGTAAGACCAGTAGCAGAGAAGAATTGCTCAACTGTAGTTTCTTTTTCACTGGCTGGCTTCGTATCAGTAAGAGACCAGTAGAGTTTGTATTGACTTGTGATTGTGTCAGAAGGGTAGTTCCACGACAGCGCAATGTAGTCTGCTGCGGTAGCGGCCAGAACGGTAGAACCAACAAGAGGGACGATGCCCACAAGTGCTGTAACAAGGATAGTCGTACCCGCCGACATAACACCCGCAGAGTTCTTAACACGTACCAAGAAGTAACGGTTGCCATCCTCAAAACTGGAAGGGATGCCGAATTTCTTAGTTGATGTAGACCCGATCTTTTCCCAAGTCTCAGCATCAGTAGAAGTGTAAATTAAGAACTTATCAACTTCATCTGAATCAAGCTCATCTGGCAAATCCCAAGAGAGGTAGCCGTTTACAGGCTTAGCGCGGAATTCACGTTTGTCATTCCAAGCAAGAGACTCAACATTAGGTACTGCGTCATCCCAAGTGACCTTAGGGTCAACAACAAGAGTTACCTTGTCAGAGTAGGCCAGCGACGTGTGGTTGAAACGAGTAAGGATAACTTCCACGTTCATCTGTTCAGAAACGTAGTTCAATTCCTGAATTCTGTAGACTTCATTTGAAATGTCTGCATCAACACAAGAAAGCTTGATCAAGTCACCAACGTCATGGATGATCGCCCGTTTGTCCAATGTAAGTTGAACAACCTTCTGGTTTCCAGAGTAGACACTGTTTGGTGTTTCTTCCTCATTACCTACCATAATACGACTTGAGCGTACCATGTTCTCAGCTTTAGCCAAGGCAAGGTCACGGTGTGTAACTCCCGGCACAAAGATTTCTGTCTCAGAGGGTTGACCAGCGTCCTCGGCAAGGAGAGCCACATGGTTTGCATCGCCAAAATCAGGCCAGCTAACAGAGTCAGCGGTGAAGTCAGTTTCTTCGTTGTTGAATTTGATAGTTACACGGTTCCAACGCTCACTTGCGTTTGCATAAGAAACGTTTACCTCGTCATTTACAATGTAGCTGTCATCATAAGTAGCAGTGATAACGGCGTCCTGTTCAGCGTCCGAAGTGGGATACTCAAGCAAGAGTTTGTAAACACCTTCGGAGTACACCAGTTCTGCCTCACCCATAGTCTCAAGGAACAACTCAAGGTTGTCACGGAGAGGTCGGCCAGTGTCAATAGTAAGGTTACATTCGTAAAGTTTGATAACACGATCTGGAACAGTGACTTGGTTCCAAGCGTTGTTTGCTTGGTTACGCTCATAAGTCTCGTTCTCTGAGCGAAGCCATACAGTCTCACCAGCAGTGTTTCCGCTAGTTGGCAGGGTCTCTTCCTCAATGATGCGATCAATGTCAGCCATACCATTCACTCGACCTTTTGGGTTTGATTGAGTAGATACAACAGTGTCACAAATCTGCTTTGCATAGTAGAAAGAGGCAAGGTTGATAGGTAGGTTTGTAAGAACAACAGGCGTATCTGAGAGCCATTCTGCCACAGTTTGACCAGAGAGGCCAACACCGCCAAGAGCCTTTGGTGCCAACATGTAGTCCAGCAGACATTCCGCGTTGTTGTTGGAGAAGGACTTTGAATCAGACAGGGTAGAACCGTCTACGATATTCCATACTTTCTGGCCCTTCACAAATGCGGATAGGTTGGGAACGCCTTGGTAGTTGTAGTCATTGCGGTTCAGCCAGTAAACAGCGCTGAGCCAAGCACAGTTAGTGAACTTGTTGGTGTCAACAACGCCAGAAGCGGTTGCTGTAGGGCTAGCTACTCCATCACCTGAAAGGTCGAATTCAAGCAAGTGTTTGAACTTACCACTGTCCCAGCTTTTTGAGTTGACTTCAATGTCGATGACACTATCAATACCACCCATACAGAGAGCCTGTTGAGTAATGAGATAGGAATTTTTCGAGGTAGATGAGGTGAAAGCGTTCCAGGAAGGATTACCCTCATCTGCACCGTCATCAGGGAAGGCATCAGATGGATAGCGCCACTGTTCGAAGTTTGTGCCGCCTGTGTTACCTGTAGTGATTTCTTTAAATGTTTGGTGATGGGTCCGAACGCCGCCAATTTTCTGGTGGCCATACACTCGTGGAAGGTGAATAGGTTCACCATCTACAACAAGGTCGAAACCCTTCTGTTTGTCCATCTCCGCTTCCATCTTCTTTTGTCGGCGACGTTGGTACATCGCTGAGACAATAGTAAGACCGATTGAGATGATTGTTGATGCGGCTGCTGTACCAAGCCATGCGAAGAAAGCTGCTAGAAAGAATGCCATTATACTTTACCCCATTTCAAAGAGAATTCCTCTGCACCCTTGGCCACGTTATCGAAACATGTATCTGTAGAGTCAAAAGAAGAGATACCGTCTTTGGTGGTATACAGAGTACTTTTGGCGTCAAGGTCGCTTAAAGGTGCGGATAGCTCCACATTGATTTGTTTGGTTCCTTCATCAAGGACCGTTTTGGTTGATAGCACTTTACCTGAGTAGTAGTGCATAGCTTGATTGGTTGAGAGTTGTGGCGCATCATCAACAGTAAACATCAGATAGACGTCAACTGGCATGTGAACAACACCCGTATCTACTTCGTTTTGCATAGAAGCGTCTAGGCCAGAAAGCGCCAAGTCAAACTTCTCACGGTCAATAGTCGTTGAGTAAGAAGGAGCACCTACCCCGATAATAGGGTTATTTTTAAGCCATGTTTGACCCTCAAAGACTACATCTCGACCTAAGTCAGTGAAGTAGTAGTCAGAGTTCCAGCCAAGCTTGATCAGGGTGAAGAAGCCGACTTTGTCTTGCTCCAAGATACTGAGGAGCGTAGCTGCATTAGTTTTCATAATATTAAGGACTTTCTATTAGTGTGATCCTGTTAATGCCCATTAGGACACCATCTTTATATGTGATACCCTGTAGGTTCGTGTCATCTTGATACACGTTTATGAGGGCGTTTGTTGTTACTTTTACATTATTACCTATCACTACATCCTCGATAAGAGGCGGAAAGAAGGATAGAGTTGCGGTTTGACCAACACCCGCAGCAACAGAACAATCTGCTGTAGTTACGTAAAGCTTCTCGTGGTTTTGAAACTTGAAGAAGTAACCTTTTGGAATGAAGCAAGCAACGTCGTTAGCACAGGAAACTGTTACGTTAGAGTCGCCAATGCTACCAGCAACAGAGAGGGAAAGCTGCCGACTTGAGTTGTTAGCCTTGTCAGATGCAGCAGACATTCTTGTTTCTACTTCTAACATCTGAGGCATGATAATTTGCTCCTCTGAGTCGAAACCCGTTACGTTAGCTAGAAAAAGGTCAACCATGTTGTCATTGTTCACAACACCAAAATCGATCTCCCATCGTTGACCAGAGGCCTTGCCACGATCCACTGATTTATCCCGTTTCTCAACAGTCCAGATGTCTTGATTTGATCTGAAAGTAAATGGTGCCACCATAGACTGACCTTTGTATTCATAAGTAGCCATGTGTAATTATTCCTTCAGGCTTTAGGTTATTTGGAGACCCCTCCCGTGAAGGAGCCTCCTATTCATAAGGGTTAGATAGTTAAACGTCTTTAATATCAATGACTTGCTCGCCGGAACTAATAGTCTTGATTTTGTCACCTTATTTTGCTACAACAAGATGGGACTTTCTAGCATGGCCGGGGTTCCTCTTAGGTTTATTGTAACCAGAAACCCCTCCTTGCTCTTTCTAAGTGAGAATCTTTCTTTTTACTGTTGGCATTATAAATACCCCTTTGTATTAATTTCTAGGCTACTGTCAGGGTGCATCAGTTACAATGTCGGCAGCAGTCATGTTATACATCACAAAGTGAGCGGAACCTACGTTGTCCTGTAGAGTTGGGTATGTATCTTCATCGCCCATATGCCAGTAGTGCGCTGGGGCGCTATTTAGTAGGGTGAGATCGTGGGTAGCACCTCCGTTGTAGATATCGGAAATGTTAGCGGACTGGTCAGAGTCCCAGACGGAAACTTCATCCACGTAGGAGTTAGGCTTCAGGGAGTCACCCGTAATCTCACGGCCAATACGTAAGTTATCAGGGTCAATGCCCCCTGTGTAACCGTAGTTGTTTTGGCTAAACGTACCATTTGAAGTTACCTCGGAGCCGTCTATAAAAAACCTAAAGCGGCTGTAGTAGTTACTCAAGCTCCCACTAGAAGAACCCGTTGTTCCACCATCGTAGGTCATCATTACATGTTTCCATTGCTCACTTGGCAGAACATCGTTAGCGCTAGCCCATGATATGTTGTTATTGTCTGATCCGTACTGAAAGCGCATACTGTTGAGGGATCCTGCAAAACGCATACGGATACGACCCCCGTTTGCTGCATCGTTATCCCCAAAGTAGAACATGGTTTGATTGTTGTTACTATGAGTAGGGGCTTTGAACCACCAAGAGACTGTCCAAGCATCACTTGCACCAGATCCGTTACCTGATCTACCAAGCTCACCGTCCAGCAGGGAGGCGTTAGCTCCGAGGTAGTCGCCACTTACAAACTTAATAGACTTAGTGTCAGAAAATGGAGAGCTGGATACCACAAGAGAAATAGTCTCGCTAGCTTCACCGAAGTAGTTGATAGCCTTAGCTGTGATATTGTAGGTGCCTTCTGATAACCCAGATCCACCAATTAGCTTTCTTACGTTACCCTCAACAGTTGTGACACCAGATGGTAAGTTAGACCACTCGTATCCAACACCGCCTGTAGCCACTAGCTCGTAGTTCAAAGTGTCCCCTGCTGTCAGAGCAATGGAAGTGCTTGATGTAATAACAGGGGCTACCCCGTCAGAACCACCAGCAGCAGAAAAGAGTGCATTTAAGGCATTACACGCTAAAAGAGCTGTTACACCGTAACCGTTCCCAGCTTGATCTACAACACTATCGTGAGGTACTGCGTAGAACAGATAGTTGTCTTTGGATTTATCTCGGATGTGCAAGCTAGTGTCGGAAGGGTCGTCCATAACAACTTGAAGGTTGTTCATGAACTGAGCACCGTTGTTGTCTTGGACAAATATAGCGTTAGCAGCTTCGTCTTTGTAGATTGTTACTGTCATTTTGATAATACCTTTATTGCCATACCCGCGTTCACAACAGTGCCGCCGCCAGACAGCTTTACCTGTAAATTTATTGGGTTGTCAATTGTGTTTGCGTCACCTGCGTAAATGTACATAACTTGAAGGGCGTGACGGTAAGGGACACCCGCGCCTAAGTCTAATCTTCCAAAGGAACTCTCAAGGGTATAGCTGTTAGCACCTGCTCCCAAAGAGAACCTGAAGAACAATGAGCTATTGTTAGCTGAAGGTGTCACGGTGAAGTCAGGACGAATTAAGATGTCCGAACCTATTGCTAGCTCACTAATGTCAATACTACCACCTGTACCAAGTAGTGTAGTCACATCGCCCGGTAAGTAGCTTTCGTTGGTGAATGGGCCTAACCCGTCGTTAGGTAGGTTTGTCCACGTGTCAGCCGTAAGACTAACAGGTGTGGATGCAGAACTTGCGTCGTTGTAGTCCGCATAGCCAATATGGTTGTCTATAATTAGGCTAGTAGAAGAAGGGTCTTCACTAATAACGGTTGGAATCATGTTTGAAAATACGTTGCTCATTAGAGGGTCTCCGCAATCCAACCACGAGCAGCATCAGAAACGATGATCTGCATGTAAGGTGCTAATACGATCTCCTCAAGCTGACTTTCTGTGTAATCCTTGATTGTAATCCAAGGTGCAGTTTCACTAACACGACCTTGTAGAAGGACGTTACCAGAGGTTACTTCAATCTGGATAACCCCGCGAGTTTGGTTGGAGGTATGTGGTTGGTTACCCTTAATAGTTAGGGAAGTGTAGCCGCCAGAGTAATTATTAGCGGGGTCTACAAATTGACTAGCGTAATTTGCCATTGTAATCCTTCTTTCTTTTTCTTCTTTTTAGAGGTAAGATTTACTACCAGTTCTCTTTATGGAACATAATAGCGAGTTCTTTAGCGATACCAGAACGAACAATATCTTCGATACCGAAATAGATCACGGGAATAGGTAACTGGTGTCGGACAACTGCATCAGTGAATTTACGGAGGTCAGCGCCAGAGTTCACATCGGACTGACTAGGGTCACCAGAAAGTACCATGTGGGAATTCTCACCAAGTCGGCTGGTGATTGCCTTTAGAGTGTCAAGATCAAGGTTCTGTACCTCATCAACCATAACCAGAGCGTTATCGTAAGAGGCACCTCTGATGGTCTCAATAGGTTGCATGACGATCTGACCTTTACTGATCATGTACTCAACTTTACCCTTGCCAAGAGCCTTGGTCAGTACGTTTATCATAGGGGCTAGCCAGTGAGCTAGCTTCTCTTCAGGTTCACCGGGAAAGTACCCCAGAGTAGGTCCAGTTGGGACGTTAGCCCTTGCCAGAATGATCTTGTCATAGTTCCTTGTTCCCCAGAGTTTAACAAGTGTACCCGCAGCGCAGTAGGTCTTACCTGTTCCAAAAGCACCAATGGCAAACGTGATGGGGTACTGTACAATACAGTCCATCAGAATACCTTGGGCATCTGTCTTGGGGTGCAGCTCAAATCGTGAAGCTTGGTAGTGTTCTCCTTCATAGACTTCGTTCTTCTGTTGGTATTGGGGTAGCTTGCTCTGCTTTTGAGCACGTTTCTCTTTACGGTTCAGTTTGCGCTTTGAGGCCATGTTTTTGTTATTCCTAGTGAGCTTAGGGTTGCTGTTTTGTTAAATGGTTTATTAGAAAGTAGAACCAACACGGGTTCTGATTGAACGGTCTTGAACAGGCCAGAGGTATTCCACAGAATAGCGGATACCGTCTGAGAAGTGTTCAACACCTTGTTTCTTGTCGATAGTAGCTGTGTCGGGGTTGTTCTCAACCCAGCTTGTACGTTCCAAAGACTTGATCACATTAGGACACTTCTTAGATACATACATGTCGATGTCACCAGCAGCATTACACAGCTTCTTGTTAACAGCATTAACAGAGTCAATAATAGGTGGTGCCTTCTTATGTGACAATACCTGAATACCTGCCTTCTGTAGAATTGTGAAGTCTGTAGTGCCAACAGCAGCCGAGGTCTTACGGGCCTTACCACTAGGGTCAGGGAAACAGACGATCTTGTGTCCTTTGTATTTCTCTGTGATTGCTCTTGCTAAGGACTCCGTATCAGGATGTCCCATGAACTCATCAAGGATATGCATCTGATTGCCACGTACAGCAAAGATTGTTGTTGCTTGGATACCAACGTTAAAGTCAATACCACAGTGTACAACCTCCCCTTTCTCAAAGTAAGGTAGATCAGCAATGTGCTTCTTACGATCGAACATGTAGAAGACGTTAGAGCCAGAGTCTTCGAAAGAGGCTTCATACTCTCTTGCAAACTTCAATGGGTCAAGGTTCTTCTTTACTCGCTCAATCTCATCATCATCAAGGAAAGGCGAATCCCTGTAGGTGTAGTGGTAGGATCGCCAGTCACTATCTGTGTCTTGGAAGTTGAACATGTCATAGAAGTAGTCATAGCCTTTAGGTGTGCTAATGATTAGCCCACGTCCCGGAGATGGAGCACCTAGACGTTTAGCATTCTTAGGAGACCAACGAGTCGTAATACAGGGCTCAATGATTGATTCCCAAGACTCTTGTAGGTTCATCCCTGCGCCCTTCCAAGATGTAACCTCGTCGGCTACTACAAAGTATTGACCAGAGCCACGCATACGCTCACTGGCCTCATAGGACCAAATCTTAAGTTCAACATTGTTAGGGAACCAGAACTTGCCAGCCGAGCGGGACATCTTAAAGGAATACTGCTCTCCACCTAGTTGATAGGCAATCAGAGGGAAGTAGATGTCTACCGCTTGTTGATAGGTTGGGGCAATGACAGCCACGTTCTTGTTGGGTACGTCTGCTGGCATATTGACAAGCTCTTGTACAGCCATCATACTAGCTACACCAGCAACATAGGATTTACCGAAACCACGTCCAGCGTTCAGTACACCGTACCTGTTCTTTTTACTGACAAAGAGGTCGTGGAGGACTCTACTCTGTCCTTCATGGAGAGTTATCTGTGCCATAGTTAGTGTCACTCCATTCTTGTTTGTATTGCTCAAGCACCTACTGTCTGTGACAGGGTTCTAGTTTTTGCAAGGTAGTTAAGTTGTACATCAGAGAGTTTCATAAACTACTTCTTCTTTTCTGTTTCTTCTTCTTCTGTAGCATTACCAAAGGAGAAATTGATTTCCATAGGTTTGGTTGTTTGCTCAATCTCTTGCTTCTCTGGTACTTTCTTGTAGCCATACTGCATGAGGTTGTTAATCAGGATACCTTGAGTAGCTACCAGTTGGGCATAAGCGCCAGAGCCTTCACGGACAGTAGGCATCTCAACACCTTCAGCATTCATGTAGGTTCCTGTCAGGGCTTCCGTGATCTCATGGTACTTCTGCACCATCATAGTGATTGGGTCAAAGCCAAGCTCTTCGAGTTTCTTGACAGATTCATTTGAGTAGATGTTCTTTGATCCAGCGGGGCGACCAGCACCTTTGCGAGCACCACCGCGACGTTCTTCTTTGTGTTCCATTCTAGCACTCCTTTAATGTTTGCTGTTTAGGATTTATTTAAGGGTTTTTGGGGTTTGTTTCCTGTCTGACCATGATAACAAGGGAATAGTCTTTCAAACGAAAACAAGGAGAAATTAGGTACAAATTGGACTTATATTCTCTGTTAGGTAACAGGAAACAAAGACTTTTCTCTAAGTCCTTCTAAGTATTTCATTAAATCTAGGAGAGTATTCTCCACTAAGTAACAGGGAAGACTCCAAGCTAAATGCTTCAAGCTGAGTCAGTCCACCTTCATAGATTTCCACATAGTCATGCTTACAGGAAGCTATCCAGAGTTTATGATCAGGAGATCTTATCTTAGACCAAGCTCTTTTGTTCTTACCCATTCCGATGTAGCTCACGACACCATCAAAGTCAACATGCAGGTAGACATAGTAGATGAACTCTTTAGAGTAGTGTGGGAACAAGCTTTCAGATGGGTGAGATTGTCTGTCGGGGTCTCTTTTCATGGTTATTGTTGTCTTTCCTGGTTCTTCTTCTTCTTATCATAAGGGTAAGGTAGTTTATTCTTGATGTTTATATGGTACTTACGTTAGTACCTTCCGTTAGGGTTATCTGTTAAGATAAGAAGATAAGATAGTATTATTAAGATACAAGTCGGCCCAGCAGGGGCCTCCCCTTACGGCTAACCCTCACGGTTAAAAGGGAGAACCCTTACGGAAGACCCTCACGGTAATAAGGGTATTATTTCCCTAACGGGGAGGGACGTTCCCTCATAAGGGTTAGATAGTTTAAGCTCATGAAAGGTATGAGTTATTTTCCTAGCTATCTGACCATAAAAACAGCAACAACAAACAAAAAAAAAAGAATGTGGCCCTCACCCTCTCCAGCCAACCCGTTAAGGTCAGCCAGAGAAGGTGAGGGAAAGGGTTTTAGTTATGGTTGTCGGTTCAAGCGTCGAATGATCTCACCTGAGAGTAGCACAGCTTCTTCTCGTGTATCAGTGAACAGGTGAAACTTCATGAACCCATAATGGAGTTTGTCAACACGGTCGAGCGTAATTGTAAACGCTTTTCCTAGGGACTTCTGAGTACAAGTAGCGAATTCTACAATGTTCTCATTTTCGGGCCAGTATTCACGGGCAACGATTTCCTTTTCCAGTTCTTCACGGGCAGCGATTTCCTTTTTCAGTTCTTCCATTGTGAAAGTGGTGAGGTCTTTGTTGTTGTTGTTGTTATCGTTGTTCATGGTTTTATTGTCCTTCATATTCAATGGTCATGTTGCTTTGCATTAGTTCGAAACAGGCCACATTAAGTGAGCCAATAATATATCCGAGTGTGACACGTCCTTGATAATTGTGGATCAGCTTAGCAAGATCATTATCAAACTCAAGACATGAAGCCTCTGTACTTTCTTCCAGACCTTCTTCTTCCTCTTGTAGCGCTTTTTGGGTAAAGATATTTACCACGTTTTTCACTTTTGTTGTTTCGTTGTTATTACTGTTGATGGTATCATCCATTGTATTATCACATCTCCGAGAATTTACCGCAAACAGCTATTTCAGCATTCACGATGTTTGGCATAAAGAAGAAGTTGTTGGTAGGCTCCACACCGAAACCATCTATACCAGCCTTCTCCAATTCAGGTTTCAAGTCCTCTTCACGAACGAACTCTTTGTCAAGGTACCAAGAGCAAGCGGAACAGGTCATTTATTTAGCTTTCTTTTTGGAAAGCTGCTCAATAGTCATCAGCTTAATACCTTTAGCTTTCTTACTGAAGCGCAAGTCACGGTAGAATTCCTCAGCTACGATGATTGTAGGCCAGCGCAAGTCACTCAGGAAGCCTTTACTGCTTGTGGGTATCCAGCGGTGCATTGAGAAGCGTTTGCCACTCATCTCACGGGAGAAGGCAGACAAGTGTTCAGAGATAGGGTCACACATGATGACCTTGTTGATTGATGTATTCTCCCACACTCCACGTACGAACTGTTGGGTCCACTCATCACAGCCATAAACAGCCACGTAGGTAAGGTCCATTTTGTTGTAGGCTTTCACAGCCTCGTTGGTTGCGTGTTCTTTCTCTTTTCCCGGAGGGATAAGAACCTTTTTCTTGACAGGAGGTTTTGGGCCCGGTTTCGCTTTAGTAATGTTAGTGTTAATATCTTCACTCATGGTAGGTATTCCTCACAGGTAATTTTCTCAGAAGTGGCCAACTATGACAAGCCCCACTGCAAGACCGCTTTAGCGTCCATCCATTTACGCTCAATTTCTTCAGAGTCGCCTCGTGCTTCAGCCAACTCAATATCAAGCTGGTAGCGTTCAAGGTCAGAGATGACATCACGGATAGACATCAGCATGTTTTCATAACGTAGTTTCATAGTTCTGTTATCTCCTTCAAGGTTTTCAGATCGAATTGTTTGGCAGGTTTAAGCTTCTTTCTCAGGTACTTAGGGAAGATAACTTGTTCGAGACCTCTATAAATTTTATCTTCCGGGATATCGTACGCGACAAGTTTTTGACCTTTTCTTGCCATAGCTGCTCGCCCTTTTGAGCTTGGGAAGCTCTTTTTCAGTTGGTACAAGGATGCAAAAGCAAACAACATAACACCTGTGATTTTTCCTTCCAAGTACATCTTGTATAGCTCTCCTGACTCATCTCCAGGAGTCCGCATGTTCCACGAAGAGTGGTTAGGATCACGGCAACTATGATTGTTATCATAAGCCGCAGCGGCGACCGATGTAAACGGTCCTTCACCGTTTTCGTTCTCGAATCTATAGACTAGCGCCATTTGTTCTGTTACTCCATTTGGTTAAGTAGTATTCCAGGCTTTGTGGAAGATGACATGTCCTTCCTTGCTGTTGTACAAACGCACTTGCAGCAGGTGGAAGTTAGGTAGGTATTCTATGAAAGGAGATGCCACGCCAAGAGAGGGTTACGCAGGGCCGTTTCATAGAATGGCACTTCGCAGCAGGTGGTCATTGATCTCAAAGATATCGACAGGTGTGTAGTTTGTTTGTTCAACAGAGACACATTTGTATGGGCCTTCTGGTGAGGGGTTTTGGTGGATGTGGCCATGAATGTTGATCATATTCTCACGGCCACAACGGTGTCTCTCCTGAAAGGTACTTGGGTGGAGAGGTGTGTGGGACAGGATGAAGCGGCCAAACTGTTTGAACAGCAGGATATCACGGAAGTATTTCTCTTCAATGGTTTTACCCTTCTTGGTTTTACGCTCATATTTTCCTGACAGGAAGTAAGCATTGTCATGGTTGCCAAGGATCAAGGTTTTACGGCCATTCAGTCTGGGCCAAAGTTCTTTGAAGCTGTCCTTAGAGCCGAAGAACACGTCACCCAAGTGGTAAACGTTATCGTTAGGTCTAACAACACTATTCCAGTTTTCAACCATAGTTTCATTCATCTCTTCAACAGAAGAAAAGGGTCGGGTGGGCCTTCCATCATTGTCTTTGAAGTTCAAGATGTTGGCATGGCCAAAGTGGGTATCACTGATCACCCAGTATTTACGTTGCATGTACAATCCTCGCAAGTAAGAGTTTAAGGATGACCAGAGGCCAGATGTAAGGGAAGCGTCGGGTGTGGCGCATCTTGTTAGTTTGATAAAAGCCTCGTTCCATGTTATCTGCCCATTGTCCACGGAACCAAAGTACAGCATGGCCATTTCCGTTGTAGGATGTTACATGCCAGATCACAGCTTGGAAGGTCAGAAGGTACCACCAGAATCGGAGCCAGCTATGGTTAGATATATCGAACAGTAGTTGCAAAGAGAAGTCTTCACAGTCGCCTTCAAACTTCAAGAAGTTCTTCCGAGGACAGCGCCAGTTGTCGATCAATGACTTTGGGTCTGACTTGTAAATGAACCTCTGATGGAGTGAAAAGAGATTTGTGTAGATAAGTGTACGGTGTTTAGGCATAGTTAGGTTTCTCCTCCTTTGTATGCCAGATTTCCTCTGGCCAGTTGTGTACCGATTTAGCGACAGCGCCTTCAAGATTAACTTCACCAGCACCAGCACCTAGAACACCTTCCTCGGTAAGCCACCACCTTGACAGAAGGCTGTTGTACATCCACTATTAAGTTTTGGATCAACATAGAAGGTAGGGTAGGGTTGTCTTTGATTATCACTCATTTGGAATACTCCTTTTCGCCCACTCTCCCATAGCAATTAGCAGTTCTTTGTCTGCGAACAGGCTAGCTGTGTCAAGATGTTGGTCACTGTAACACGTGTGATTGTCGACGAGGCAGGATTCCAGAGCGTCCTGTATAGATTTGTATGGACCTTCGCCATTCAAGAAGTAGGTGTGTACCTCTATCGTTTCGGTTGATTTAATCAGATTCATGACAGTTTCTCCATTAGTTTCTCAAGGCCCTTCACCAAAGGGTCATCATAGCATCGTGATTGAGCAAGAAGAAGATCAGTCATAGCTCTCTTCGGTCTTTTCAGGGCGCCAGTGTTGGAAGGTTCCTTGACGGATTGCGTCGTAGGATGGGTCTCGTTTGTATTTGATGGTTGCAATTCGAGGTTCTAAGACCATGTACCAGACTGCATTTGGACGTCCCGGAAGACCTACAAATTGTTGTTTAGGCTCATTGAAAAGTTCCTCACGTTCAGAGTGTTTCAGTTTACCAGAGCCAACGCCACAGTAAGCCTTATTTTCATCACCATCTTTAGGTTTTAAGAAAGGGTTTTTGACCAGCAGAGCACCAGTCTTTCCTGTTGGGTTTCCTTCCTTATCGATTGCCTCTTCGAAGCCTTGGATGAATAGGTCCAAAGTGGGCTCAATTACAACCTTCTGGTAGTCCCAATGACGGGTACCAGCCACCGACTTTGAAGTGTAGTCTCGTACAATGAAGCCTTCAAACATGTCTGGCTTAGTGTCAGAGAACTTACGGATGACAAGCTTCTTCATCCCAATTTCAGACTTGTCACAGAACTCAGCTGTAACAACATTGAAAGGTCGGCCAAGGTCACCAAGTGGTCCTTTGCGACGGAACCGCTTACCCGCTTCATGGATACGAGGTGCGAAGTCAGAGTCACGAGGGAAATCAAAATCGTTCCAGTAGTCCCAGATGACACCGTACAGTTCGGGCATAGGTTTGTCTCGACGGAGGTGGCCAGAAGATACCTTAAAGGGAGCGTCAGGTAGGAAAACCTCCATCACAACTGTCTCACCACAACGTAGGTAGAACTCAAGACGCTCCTTAATGTGGTCAACAGAAGATACTGTGGGTTTACCTGTTCGGGTCTGTCCATGAACAACACCCTCTTCATCCATAGTGAACTCAAGTGGTACACCGTCAAACTTCTCCATAACAACAACTTTGTCGCTGAGTTTGTCTAAGTTATACCCTTTAGCCAGTGGGATAATTGCTTTGTCTTTCTTCTTGTAAAGTGTAGCCATTTGGTTGTACTCCTTTTAGCGTTTTGTTTTTGTTTGATAGGTTTCACTGCAGGATGCCGATTTTACTTTAGACCAGTCCCCAACATAATCAATCGCCTCTAAACATTCAGCAAGGTTATTGAAAGGCTACGTTACACTGTTACGGGTGCCAAATCCACAGGAGTTAGGTGCTACGACTACTAGGGTGAGGATAACTACAACTGATTTCATTTAAGATTCTCCTATTGTTTCTTCTTCATTGTTTCGACCCTGACCCACATTGACTCAAGCTCTATCTCGTTACGTTCAATGGTTTTCAAGAGTTCTTCTTTCTCTTGTTTTAGGGCATGGTTCTCCTCTTTAGCTTTCTTCAAAGCGAAGTATACATTCATGCTACATTCCAGACAAGAGGTCTGCCGCTTTAGAGATTGCCAAAGCAGCTTCATTAGGGCTGAGATCAGAGATAGTGATGGAACACTCACCTGCACAGTGGTACCAACACATAGCTTCAAAGGTCACAGATCTGGTTCTTGGGTTGTTGGCTGTTACCTGCCACCAGTTGTAGTCACCATAGCGCTTATCGAACTCACCATCAGATTGAAGCACCCAATTAACTTCTTCGTGGTCTGTACTGATTGCACAGTAGAGGAATGGTTTTTCGCCTTCGGCGGGAATTCGTTTGATATCCATTTTGTAGTCCTTTGTTTGTTTTGTTAGACGATGAAGCCAGCTTTAGTTAGGCTATCCTGTAGGTCAGAAGCACCTCCAACAAAGCTGAAGATAAATGGGAAGGTTTTCTGATCAGATAGGGCGATAAGACTTCCCCCCATTTCTCCATAGACGTGAGAGTCTAAGGTTGTGTAGACGTAATCAGCGCCACACTCATCAAGCATAGCCTTTGCTTTTACGCAGTGAGGGCAGTCTTCTTTTCCGATTACAATGTAGTCAGTCATAGTGTTAAATTCCCTTATCGTATTTGTTTTTTGAGTGCCAAGACAACCGCTCCCAGACGCTGCCCAAGACGTTGCCCTTGACGTTACCCCCGACGCTGTCCAAGACGCTGCCCTCGACGTTGCCCTCGCCCCCCGCTTGTGTAGCTTGCCCGGCTACACGGGCCGCGACAACGCCATTGCGGAAAACCTCTCCCTCCGACAATCCGAGGGCCATATTGACCATAATTGCGGCGAGCTCGTCCTTTGCCGCTTGAGGCAAGGCGTCCACCTTGGAGCTCAACGAGGAGTAGTTTGTGAACCCGTGCGCGTTGTTTGAAGTCCGGAAAAGGATCAACCCTCGGCGGATATCGCTCTCGCGCCAAGGCAAGGGCTCCGGCTTATTTTGAGCGGCATTGATAGCCTCCACGACGAGCCCTCCAACCTCTCGCTGGCCCTCCTCGTCGTTGCCCTTGACGTTGCCCCAGACATCTCTCTCGACGTTGCCCCAGACGTTGCCCTCGACGTTACCCCAGACGCTGCCCCCGATGCCGCCCCAGACATCGCCCTCGACATCGCCCTCGACATCGCCCTCGACGTTGCCCCAGACGTTGCCCTCGACGTTACCCCAGACGCTGCCCTCGACGTTACCCCTGACGCTGCCCCCGATGCCGCCCTCGACGTTGCCCTCGACCCAGCCCCTGACGCTGCCCTTGACGCTGCCCTTGACGCTGCCCTTGACATCGCCCTCGACGCTGCCCTCGATGCTACCTATAACGTCTTTAATTTGCATTCCGTCTTCTGTGAGTGTGATGTGTTTTTCCAGCATCGCGATTTGCTCAGGTGTGAATTTGATCATAGTGTTAAATTCCCTTATCGTATTTGTTTTTGGTCGCAGTTGTACAAGTGGAAGAACTCATTGTGTTGGTTCTTTGTGGCAAGAGCCTTGTGCTTTAGCGGCACGGGCGCGAGCTTGGAAGCTTGCTGCATTCATTTCCCGTTTGCGTTGAACCTCTGCGGATACAGTGTTAGCAGTTACTTTGTTGCGCATTACGAAGGTGAGATCGTTCTTAGTCATGACATTTGTCCTTTTTACGTTTGAATTTGGTTGGCATCTCTTCACCACGATGAAGACGATTTTCGGCAAGACAGCAGGAGTCCCTGTCTGTATCACCGTACCAGATTAGTGCAGCAAAGTTTACCTTTGCATACGGGTAGAATGTGTTTTTGTTGTTGTTGTTCGACATCTAATTAGTAGACTCCTACGGATTTCATACAGCCATTTAACGTCACCAAAGCCAGCAATGGGTGATAGCTGGCATACCAACAGAACGGTTGGCTTCTTGTGCAGCTTCTTCAGTGGCCCGTGCCTGTGCAATATCCGCTTTAGGCTTGGGTGCGTCAATTTGGCAAGCAGAAAGAGTAAAGGCTGCTACGATAGCGAAGGTAGTGATTGCGAACTTTTTCATTTGGTAGTCTCCATTGGTTTGTTTCTTCATTATAGAAGCGGTAGTTTTCTCAGTTTAGTTGAAGTTTTGGTTCTGTTTAGCAAAGTTTACCTTCGCTTGGTACTCCTCCAAGTAGAATTGACCGTCGAACATGTGTGTTGGAATGATCAGGGTCATTAGCCTCATTGGAAGGAAAGAACATGATAGAGCAACGAAAACAAGCTTAAAACCTTCCTTTTGTTGCTCATTCTTTGTGGTCCTTATTTGTAAGGTGTGTCGTTTGTGAAGAACAGGTGAGAGCCTACTTGTCCGTCATAGGAGTAGTGAGACGCCCAGTTAGGTACTGAGGTTCCTGCCGCGAAGTAATGAGTAGACGAGAGGCCAAGTAGAGTTGGACCTCTTCCTTGAGCGACATCAACAACGAGTTCTTGTATTTCGATCCAAGCTTCACGGTCTGCATAGTTTGTGTATTTTTCGGGGTCATCTGTAAGTCCATCCTTGGTCCAAGAGAAAGCATGCGGCGCGAATACTACATCGCAAACGGTGTTAGGGTAGCGTTTGTCTGCTACACGGTTGAGGGTTACTTCGATTACTGCTAGTTGTGCATCTACTGTTGTTTCACCTCGTGCTTCGAAAAACACGTTTTGAGCCATACAGAGAAGGGCTGCGCCTGTGAGTACCATTTGGTTTAAATCCTTTCGGGATAGTTTGATTGGTTGCCTAGAGATAAGGTATCCGATTGTTCGCATAGAGAATAAGATGAAGTAAGCCAGATCCATAGCCAGATCC